>Ga0115011_10001089_pt1 | contig 19807 bp, 15 predicted proteins | sample TroAtlMetagenome_2_FD_88705 | JGI IMG/M metagenome (GOLD analysis project Ga0115011, IMG submission 88705) | Marine eukaryotic phytoplankton communities from Atlantic Ocean - Tropical Atlantic ANT8 Metagenome | ecosystem: Environmental > Aquatic > Marine > Oceanic | place: Tropical Atlantic...
AAGCCGTAGTTGGGATCGGATGGTGGTTTGTTTTTCGCGGAGAAGTTTTAATTCACCATTGCCTTGATGATCGAGGATTGACATCCTAGTACTCGAAATTCTTCGTAAGATTTCTCCCAAAGAAATGCGATCGAATCCAGTGGTCATCTCGTATAAAAAGTCCGCCGCTTCCGTATCATTTAACTGATTGAGTTGTCTCAGTTCACCAAGCCCAATGGTAAAGACATTGTGGAAAACATCCGGACCTATTCCTCCCAGCAGGTCGCGGATTAAGCTAGAAGCGGGATGTAGTTGCGAATTGATCGATATTTCCAGCTGAGGCTCAACGCCGTAAGACCTACGAACATCCCACAGGTTCCCCTCAGGATCGATTGAGCGAACGCTACCGCCGGGCGGCTTGTGTCCATTAGACTGGAGACGGCGATGAGTTTCTGTATTGGACCCAAAAAGTGTGTCCCGGATAAAATCCATCGTTGTCGTCTTACCGGCTTCGTTTGGTCCGAAGATGAGGAGTATCTCGGAGCTAATATCCTTGAACTCAAGGTTTTGGCAGACGCCGAAATTATCGATGGTTATATCGGTTAGCTTCACTACGCGGCATCCTTTTCAGAAATACCTAGCAGATGCTTCCCGAGACTTTCAGCGGAAAGGATAGTGCGAAGGCCGGAAAGGTCATCGAGTAATTTGCTCCAGTTGCCGGTCTCTTGAGATGGCAGTTTTTGATCAAGGTTTAGCGATGCCCAACCTTCTTCTTTTAATTCCCGAGTAATAAAAAGGAACTCGCCTAAAACCTCCTCTTCGTAGGAGTGAAGATCCTCTTCTGTGGGCAATGGTGCTAATCGGCTTAAAATTAGGTTTGGCGAGAGTTTCGTCAGGGACTCTTGTAGGCTGGCACGGAAATCGTTATAAATCTCGACGAAAGGAAGACTGTGTATATGGTAATTCGCGCCAGCCAATTCTAGTTCGATAACGTAAACAATACTTTGGTCGAACGTGCGTTTAGCAAGATGTTCGATCGCTGTAACAGCCAACGAATCGGGCGTAGATATCCCGTTGATATCAATCGTGATCGACTCATATTCGACCTTAGAAGTGTTTATAAATTGAAAGTCAATTTCACCGTTGTCGTGGTATTCAAGTAAAGCTGCGCCATGGGGGCCACTTTCCTTGAGAGATCGCCCTTGAGGGCTACCCGAGTAATAGAGGTGGACGCCATTGTCGTGAGACTCCTTACCATAGGAGTTGCCAGATACCAGCCAGTTGATTTGGGGAGAAATATTAGATGCTTGATCAGTAACGGCTCCGTAAGCGACACCAAAAGCCAGTCCCTCTAGTTTCAACCCGTCGAACCAAGAGGGTGAGATTTGCTGAGCAGACGTAAGTTCGACCCCGATAAAGGTAACACGACCCTTTGGACCAAGATCAAGGGTAATGGTTTGAGGGGTATCCCCTATAACCTGCCGGACATTGGATGGCCACTTGAAACATTTTGGCCATTGGTTTCTTTGATCGAGCCAACTCCAATTCCAGATAACTGGTATCGCTGATTGTTCCAAGCGTTTTAACTGGTGTAATAAAAATGCAAAATCTGCTGGCCCGGCCGATGTGGGGTCAATCGTATTACCTCCAACGACAACCACATCTACTAAATCTTCGACGGCGAAGTCAATTAATCGTTCGATACTCGCTTGCGTGGAACTTGCCAATGGCGTCAGCAGATTCTCGGGGTAGTAGGGTATCCCTTCGCACGCGCTAGTAAGCCGCCAGTCCCCGGTATTCAGAATCCGTAACGAGTCCATAGTCCGATGAGCCTCCCTTCGGAGAATATACTTTTAAAACTAAACACATAACGCGCATTAATATCGAAGAAAGTTTACTTGATTTGTTAAATCCAGAAAACGCTGATTTATCGTGTTTTATCGAGATTGCCAATTGTTCGCTGGTAGCGCTGAGCGTTTGTCAGAGTTGGAGTTTGCGGTTTATGGAGTGATAAAACGTAGCGAGTAAGATCGGAGAGTTGTTCGTCGCTGAGGGTAGCACTCGCCGGCATTTTTGTGCCGTTTATACCGAGTTTTATTCCCCGGGCGATGTCCGTATCTGCTGAACCATACTTAAACGGTTCAGAGACAAGGTCTCGGGCGAATGTGGGAAAGCCGTACTCACCAATGAGGTCGATGCCATAACTGCCTCGCCCATCTTCCCCGTGACATTTATGGCAGTTTTGGGTTAGGTATAGCCGTTGGCCATCCGCTAGAGATTGAGAGTCCTGTGGACCTAAATTAAATTTCCATTTCGCGGCTGGTATGGTTTCTTTTTCTACATACCTCGCGGCTTCTGCTTTTTGCTCAGGAGAAAGAGCTGAAGAAGGATTTGGTAACTCGGAATTATTGATTAATAGGTCGAAGTACCGCTTTTTTGCGCCGTAACTCCTGAAAGCAAGGACGTCCCTTACCAAAGAATTGATTTGAGGATCAGTCAAAGCGGCCCAGCCGTTCATGGAGGTGTTGGGTATTCCTTCCCGTATCACCAGCTCAATATCCTCGCTGGACGCAACTCGATTAATCCTTGTGGCGTATTGAATCGGATGGGAAGTCAAGCTCCGTGGTTTTGGGAATAGAAAGCGAGCCGCTTTCCCTTGCCCATCGCCGTTTTTCCCATGACAGGAGGCGCAAAAGTTCTGATAATCACGGCTAGGCGTAGGAAGGTTCGGTTCAACGCCACTGGCCTGAGTGATTATGTAAATTGAAAGAATGAAAACTAATAATAGTTGGGGCATCATGGGTTTCTGGAATAAGAGTCTTCGACAAGACGTATTAAACTATCGGAATTCTGCGCTCCAACACAATAACGGTTCTCAAATTGATACGTTGGCACTGATCGAATAACACGTGTTTGTGACTCCTGCCAGTCTTGGTCTACGGCGGCTTCCAGTTCGGAATCGTGCACCATTCTCTCGGCGGACCACCGGTTGGGCGAGATGTCGTCCAGCAGCCTTTGGAGGACATCGATTCGATTAATGTTTTCGCCGTTGGCAAAGTAAGCCCGGAAGATGGCGTCCTGAAATGTCTCAAACAGGCCGTCCTTCGCAAGACCTTTACTGACGACCTGAGCGCGACGACTATTGTACGAATGCGTGCGTAATTTGTATTCCAGCCCGATTTCCAATGCTTTGGCGCGAACCCCGGCCTGCTGTCGGGCAATGTCAACGTCGCGGCCGCTAAATAATTGCTCTAATCGTATCCCGTCCGAAGGCGTGTTTGGATGCAGCGGATACATTACGTATCTTACCTTAAACTTTGCTATCTCCTGTGCTTTATTCAAATTGGCCATACCTATATAACACCACGGACAAATGAAATCCGTATAAACCGTTAATTCAAATGGCGCCCCAGAATTATTCATGCGGTAGTGCTTTCTTGAAGAGCAAAGAGCTATCGACAGATTCGCCTTTGTAGGTGATACAACTTACAGTGGTTGCGACAAGTAAAGAGGTGCACGTTGTAAACATTCCGTCCCACCAGGTGTTGTACCTGATTTGACCAAAAGCTCCTAATGAAGTAATAACTTCGTCTGAGGCATATTCTCCAATATATAGACGTATAAAAATATAAATGCCCAATCCGCCTACCATTCCCCACATGACGCCCGTGGACGTAGCTTTTCGGTAAAGCAGGCCTACAAGTAAGATAGAAAGCAATAGTCCCAGGGTGGCACCGCTAACCGATAATAACAAATCAAAAACGGGTAGATTGCTAAACGACATCAAACAGCCGATGCCGGTCACCATGACCCCAAAAATGAGAGTTAGTTTTCGATTGGTCCCTTTGCCCATGTTTCGACCCTCGTACCAATCGGTAACTAGGGTAGCCACCATACTATTAATACCGCTGTCTAAACTGCTCATTGCGGCAGCAAACAAACCTGCTAGAAGTAGCCCAGTGATACCCACACCGTCCATATAGGTCATTACATAATGGGGAAGTAGGCGATCTTTCGCAGCGTCCAGACTGTAATCATTGAAAACCTTTAGAGACTCGGGAGCTTGATGATAGAACACGTATAATGCCGTACCAACAAGAAAAAATAGCGAGCATGAAAATAACGTAAAGATGCCCTTAACACCAAGAGACAGTTGGGCGTCTTTTATAGATTCCACAGTGATATAACGCTGATAAGAGCCGTAAGTTGCAATCTGTCCGCCTAGGTAGATAAAAAACCCATAGGCAATGGCCGAGAATACATTTCTTTCACCCCATCCACCATCAGTGGAGTTCATCTTCATTTTGTCGTTGCTTTCCGCCACTTCGAATAAACTATTCCAACCACCATCAATATCACCGACAAGGGAAAATAGTAAAAATATCATTCCACCGCCTAGTGCGAAGGCTTGAATAGTGTCAGTCCATATTACCGCCTTTACGCCACCAAGAGCAGTATAGGCAGTGGCCAGCAGACCAACGATTGCAATGATCATGGCGCCACTTTCTGCTGATGGTGTTTCCAGTACTTCCCCTAGGACTCTGGCGACAGCTAAAAGCATCGTTGCCATCCAGCCCGCGGAGTAGAACATGAAGACGGTACTCGCCATTAGGCGGAGCCTGCGATTAAATCGACGTTCAAAATATTCGTAAAGGCTGCTATAGCCCCAGCTCTTAAATTTGGGAATGAACCACTTGCAAGTAATGGGTATGACGATGAAGGGGATGAAAAGTATAGCGAGCAACTGGTGATAGTCGCCAAAGGCCCCTTCCGCCGGCAAACCTACGAAAGAATTTGAGCTAAACGTGGTCGCGAACAAAGATAAACCAACGGGCAGCCAATGCATGGCCTTACCGCCATGAAAGAATTCGTCGTTAGTATCATCGGTACGAGAAAAATAAATACCCAGGGCAACGACTAACGCCAAATAAGCTATACAGATCCCCCAGTCGACTGTAGGTATATCATCGATTCCAGCGATTAACATTAGGATATTTCGTTTTGTCAAAAGGGTTAGCATGAAGGTCGTCAGTTTGGCTAGCCTATCGTTCACCAACAATTATTTTACGCAAATACAAGCCTATGAGTCGGGATAAAAATAGAACTCAATCTAGCCGTAATTGACAATGAGGATCTTAGCGAAAGTTAAGTTTGGCAGTGAAAATACGTGTTTTGGTTCCACCCTCTTTGGTTTTGAGATGACTCGAATACCACGATACCAGAATGCATCCTGGGCAAAGGGTCACCATCCCCGGGTAGGAGCAGTCGCCACCGGAGGGTAAGTCTACTAAATCGATTAAGCGATTGCCCTGTAGGAGACTTATGTTTGTAAAGACACGTCCGTCGCGGATGTTACGTCCCGAGACGAGCGTGTGGTCATCAAAATAAAACAACAGTGGGCCCCCGATGTATCTCCCGAGGTCAATGGCCGTTGGCGATTTGTAAGGCGGTGGGAGGGTGATTAATTGCGCGTTTCGATTTCCGCCTTGCCTCGATACGGCCTTTATTGTTCCTTCTTCGGTAAACTGAAAGGACGTTTCATCACCATATTTCAGCTGAAAATGGCCCACATCGCTAAATGAAACACCGTCTGAACTTTGCAATAACCGAGATTCTACGATTTCATCATGCCGCTTCAAGTCAGAAACCTCCATAAATCCCTTTCGACGTCTAGCGCAGATGTAGATCTGTTCGTTGTATTCCGTACCTCGCCATACATAATGTCCATAGGTGCCACTAAGTTCGAACGGACTTGACCAATCAATGCCATTTGAAGTCCGAACTCCATATCCAAGCATTTGATTCATGTTGCGAAGCTTCGGTTGGAGTTCGCCGCAATACCATGTCCCTGTATAGATAAACAGCTCTCCACGGAATAAAACGAAATGGGGGTCTCTAGTGTCGCGATCATGGACGTTAAAAGAATGGACTTGTTCCCATTCGTTTCCGTCAGTACTTGCGAGTACCTTGATGCAACTTGTCGGATGTACCATATGTCCGTCGGGGCAACTTCGGAACGCTAGGTAGATTCTTCCCTTGAACCACGTCAAATCGGTAAAAGCATTATGGGGCCCCAGTTCATAGGCAGTTTTTACATCGGTAACGGTTACGCTGGGTACGGTGCTGTCCCCGCCTAAAACGGGACGAAGTAAAAGCAGGCAATTTAGAATGATCAAGCTTGAACGGAACATAATGAACAATTCTTATCTATTGCGAAAATGACAGGGGATACGAAGATGTAAACGCTATCTTACTAAGTTTTAATAGTAGAATTCATGCCGAACGTGCAATTTCGGTTTTCCCACGATGTATTTAGTGTTCTATCCTGGTCCGATACGTTTAGGATTTGCATTTCAGCGGATCCGGCGCTGAACCGAGTGGCTAATCGGGTTTGAATTCTCCGGTCCGCAGTGCATCTAAGCCTCGCCAGCAATACCAGGTCCCAATTGTACGGTACGGCGACCATCGATTACCAATTTCGAGCATGGCTTCTGTGTCTGGGCGTTCTCCGCATCCGTAAAACTTCCCAATGGCATTCGCAAGTCCTAAATCACCAAACGGGAACACATCGATCCTCCCCAGTCCGAACATGAGAAACATGTCGGCGGTCCACGGTCCGATACCGCGTAAGGTGCATAACGCCTTTTTTACGTCGTCATCTGATAAGACCCGCAGTTGAGGGACGCTTAATTCTCGATTGGCAAAGCGTTGTTGGATCCCTCGAATACTACGTATCTTTGCTCCTGAGATCCCAACCTGACGTAGTTCAGGGTCAGCAATTTTCAATAAGCTTGACGGTGATACTCGTTTCGTACCGTTTAGTTCAATGAAGCGTGTCCAAATGGTATGCGCGGCCGCCACTGATAACTGTTGTCCGATGACGGCTCTAATCAACATTCTAAATGGGCTTTTATCGACCCTTAGGGTACAGGGTCCCACTGCAGCAATGATTTTCCGCATGACGATATCGGAGTTCCGAAGTGTCATTAGAGCTTTCGGAATTGTAGAATCGTTGATTTTCACTAGCGCACTATTATTTCAGGCAGCCTGAGGCCAAATAAATGCTGGGAGATATTCGCAGGAAATCGTTCTGCTTGTTCTCTGATTTGCTTGGTGTGCTCGTTATATGAATCGATCCCTAAGATCCAGGCTCCGCGATCCATGCTGTCTTCGGCTGATATAAGGTTGTTCTCGACCTGACGGTATTCCGCCAGGAGATCCTGATTGCCGACGCGGTAAAGACAAATTTCAATACAGAGAATCAAGATACAGGTGGTTAGGAGGCAGGTGAGGGTCTGAACACCTCGTCCGTAACGACTACTTCTATAATCCGCCGCTAGTATCACAAGAAAAAAGAACGCATTGATATAAACAGAGTAATTGGCAAGCAAGAAAAACGCGTTGGCGTGGTTTTTGTAAAATCGAGAGGGAGTGATGTCCCCTTCAAATACACGCGCGCCATCCGGTTCCACGTGGATGGTACCGATGGCCAACGCGGGTTCGGCGACCATCAGCATCGCCTCGCGTTGTCGAACATTCATGCGTTCAATTTCGCGGGAAAACGCGCCAACAATTCGGCTTTTTTCGACGCGAACATCCCCGGAGGTATCTCTTAGAATATAGGGCACAGAATTCGTAATTGCCGGTTGGGCAATCCATTGGCCATCGATTAGTAGTTTTTGTTCAAGACAAAAGTAAACGACGTTCGAACTATTAAGTCGGGATTGTAGGATCTCGTTCGAACCGTCTAAACGATAGGCCGAGCCTTCAATCCGATATTTACCATCTACCGTACCGGCAATAGGCGTATCGAGAGAGTATCTCTTTCTGACTTCAGATTCTACGGAAGAAAACGTATAAATTGCGGAGGCCAGGGTTATGGAAAAAAAAACAATTCCCCACCAACGCCTATTACGTTCATGGCTTGATCTGCCGACCATATCTTATTCTTAAAAAAGGATGCTGTTTCTAGTGCATCGCTTTATGATATAGAAAAGCTAACGAAAAAAGGGAGCTAGTGAATACTTTTTTACGTAATAACGTAATATCCTATAATATCTACGGTGCAAAACAGGATAGTCTATGAACAACGAATTCACATACACTCAAGAGCAGTTTCCGGGGCTCGAGAATGTATCGACAACCGCCCCGACGAAAGGGCTCGATCGTTCCGAGGCGAAACGTGAGTTTCAGCAGCTCCGCGAAGAACTCGTGGAGCTTCAACGTACTTTATTTGCGGAAAGTAAACACAGTCTCTTAATTGTTTTTCAAGCATTGGACTGTGGTGGTAAGGATGGCACGATAAGGAAAGTGTTTCAGGGGCTGAACCCTCAGGGTGTCCGAGTAGCTTCTTTTAAGCGTCCTACGGAAACGGAACTTGAGCACGATTTCTTGTGGCGTGTTCATCCTCACGCTCCAGCCCGTGGGATGATATCAGTTTTTAATCGTTCTCATTATGAAGACGTTCTCGTGCCTCTTGTTGAGAAATTGGCGCCTTTAGAATTAATAAAGAAACGCTACCGGCATATCAATGACTTTGAACAGTGCCTTATAGATCACGGCACCACCGTATTAAAGTTTTTCCTTAATATCTCCAAGGACGAGCAGGCTCACCGGTTGCAAGATCGGCTTAATCGTCCGGATAAACGATGGAAATTTGAGCCGCAAGATTTGAAAAAGCGTGCCGACTGGGATAAGTATATGGAGGCTTTTAACATGTTGTTTGAAGCGTGCAGTACGCCCCAAGCTCCGTGGCATATTATTCCTTCGGACGACAAATGGTATCGCAATCTTGTGATCACGCGAATTATTTATCAAGCCATGAAGCGGATAGGGCCTGAATATCCACAATCACGGTATGATCTTTCTGGAATTACAGTTGAATAAAGGAATACTGTTTTATGACCATGGTGTTTAATCGAAGAGTCGCGCTTGCCAGTGCACTGACGGCTCTCACGGATTCCGTTGTTTCGAGTGAAGATGGACGACCTAAAGTAACTCGACCGAGAGCAACTGATGGGGATGATCAGTCCGAACCAGATTGGGACGAGCATATTACTATAAGCGTCGGAAATCAAGGAGCTGATATTAATGGAAAAGATGATCGCGCGATTCAGGCGGCCGTTGATTACATACGGCGACTTGGAACTGGTACCGTCAAATTAACCGCCGGGGTGTTTCAACTCAGAAATGCGATCCACTTGCCATCTAACCTACGTTTGATTGGTAGCGGGGACGACACAATCATCACTAAGCATGCGTCTCATTCCGCAAGTATTGTGGAGGATTCGGATTGGTACGATCAGGAATTTACCCTGAAAGCTGGCCACGGATTTCGAGTGGGTGACGGAGTATTTATAACGGCTAAAAATGCGCACAACGGAGAGGCAGTCCATATTAAGCGAACGCTCGTGGCTAAGAAAGGTAACCGGTTCAAGTTAAATGACGGGTTGCGGAAAAATATTTGGTTGACCGGTAACCCTAGAGCCACTAGTGTTTTCCCGCTTTTAACGAGTGAATATTCGTCGGACGTTGTAATTGAAAACCTCACGTTGGATGGTAATCGAAACAACAATGTGAATATGAATGGCAATTATGGTGGTTGCATTTTTCTGCAGGACTGTAATCGGTATACAATAAGGGGCGTTACCACCAGGAACTATAATGGTGATGGAATCAGCTTTCAGATTTGTCACGATGTAATCGTCGAAAATTGCAAGAGTCACGGTAACGCTGACTTGGGTGTCCATCCCGGGTCAGGTTCACAACGTCCTCTCATCCGGAAAAACCATCTGTTCGACAACTCAATTGGAATCTTTTGGTGCTGGGGCGTTCGCTACGGCCTCGCGGAAAATAATTTCATCAAGAGCAATAAAGATTATGGGATCTCGATCGGTCATTGTGATACCGATAATACGATGCGAGATAATGACGTGATCGATAGTGGAAAAGTGGGCATCCTCTTTAGAGATGACACAAGAGGTCGGGATTTCTGGGCAAATCGTAACCTGATCACGAATAATCGTATTTTTAATAGCGGTGATGGAAGCGGCGTCGCCATCAAGCTAGATGGACAAACGAAAGATACCAGGGTTATCGGAAATATAATTACCGACGACAGAGGCCAGGCCGAGCGAGTTGGAATTGAAGTCAATGCTGACGTTGGTAATGTTCAACTTATCGATAATAAGATTGAGGGAGTTAAGACGAAAGTCATCGATAAACGGATGCCGTGAAGCTGTTATCTATAACGCTCGAACCACGCCGTTAGGTAATTTAGTTTCATCCATATCCTGCTCGGGCGAGCAGCAATCGCGTGTGAAGACTCCGGGACTCTAATTAGCATAGTGTCTACTTTGTTGATTTTTAATGCGTGATAGAATTGCTCCGCCTCGGTAATGGGTGTTCGCCAGTCTTGCTCCCCAGTCATCAACATGGTGGGAGTTTTTACCTGATCTGCATATGACAACGGAGACCGGCGGCGATATTCGTCGGGAACGACAGTGGGCGCTCCATCGAACCAGTATTGGCTAAAATATAAGTATCCGTCGGAAGTGTAGGCTAAAGACTCCCAGTTGATCACAGGCTTTTGAGAGAGAGCCGCCTTAAATCTATCGGTTTTCGTGACGATCCAAGCCGTCAGGATACCTCCCCCGCTACCGCCCGTAACATAGAGGCGTTTTTCATCGACAGAGTAGTTCTCTATGGCATAATCCACGGCGGACATAAGATCTTCAAAGTCCCCTTGTTGAGGATAGTCCTTATCAATGAGTTGGGCGAAGTGTTCGCCGTAACTAGTCGAGCCTCTCGGATTGGTGTAGACGACAACGTAACCTGCAGCTGCGTATAGCTGAGGTTCCATAGCGAAGCGCGAACCATAATTTGCAAATGGCCCACCATGGATCTCAAGCACTAGGGGATAGGTCTTCCCGGGTTCTCGTGAAAAGTTGGGCGGCAGGACGACCCAACCATCTATTTCTCGATCATCGAATGAGCTTTTATAGTTGAAACGCTTGACCGTCCCGATTTTGTGATTTTCGACGAAATCGCTGGCAACATCCGAAATCGTCGTGGTCTCGTTATCCCTGGCGATTGCGATCTCGGATGGTCTCTGCAAGGAGGCCTGAGGATACGCGAGGGTTCCAGCGTTTGAAACGCTGAAGCCACCTCCTTGATAGGGCCTTCCAATGCTAACTCCCCCGACATTATCGGCAACCCCCTCCCGTATTTCACCGGAAGTGGGATCATAGACGGCAATCTTACCAACGCCGCGATCATCGTAACGAATATAGGTGACGCCGTTGTCCAGAGTGCTTATGCGAGTTATGTCGCGATCAAAATTGGTGGTTAAGTTCTGAATGTCTTTGCTGCTGTGATTGTAGATAAACAAGTCACTTTGTTGATAACTATGTTTATGATCCCTATAGCCGATAAAATAGATCTCGTCATTATTAAAAAGACTTTGTGGGAATGACACGGGACCATCGATATCTATAACCACTTCCGCTAGCTTGGCATTAATGTCGAAGGAATACACACGTGAGTTACGTGGAGTATGCTCCCAGTCGTCATAGAGTTGACCAGAAAAGAGAACTACGTTTTTATTTTTCCAGCTGAATGGCCCCTCGTGATCAAAAGAACTGTCCGTTAGACGCGCGGAAGAATTGGAACCGATGTTGAGAAGGAATAGTTGCTGATTCCCGTGTGGTAAGTAGCCTTTTCCGTCACGACGGTATATGTCGCGCTCAATTTCAATCACGGCCGGTGCCCATTGTCCGGAGTTGGCTTGTTCCGACTTCGCCACCAAACGCTTCTGCTCCCTTGCCACAAAACCGTTAAAAATGATGACTTGGCCATCCGGGCGATAAGCTAAGTTCTTTGCACTAACGTCAACGACTATTGACTTCGACGTGGTGGTGCGACCGGGCTTAACTAACAGGATCAAATCCTGTTTACCGCGTTTCCCAGCAACAGCAAATTCGCTCGAATTAGGAGACCACGTTGGTGTGGATGTAAGTTGATGTTTCTTTAGGATGACTTTGGATACGCCCGTTTCGACCTCACAACAGACTAAGTGTTTGTCGAATTGGTCACTGTCTTCGTTAGCAACTACATGGTTATAGAGAACCCATTTTCCGTTGGGCGAAATAATGGGATTGGAGGCGTATTCGAGTTCGAATACGTCCTCACCTGCTAGCGGAGTTTGCCCTTGGAGTACCCCGGGGAAAACGAGACATACCGCAATGCCAAGCAGGGAATGTATAACGTTATTGTTCATTCTGTAGCCCTCGTTCTGACGCATTTACAGTTTCAGGGGTAACTACCCTAGATGCCCTGTTGACTTCTTTTTTTAACACACTAATCGCTTTATCTAGTTGGATATCAATACCAGTTGGCATTTGGCCAGGTTCCGGCCATAAGGTGTAGTGTGGAATGGCGCCATTGAGTTCCATGTCTTGGCCTGTACCCAAGACGTACCAACCACGGAAGGGAATGCGTATTGTGCCGGCGTCCATTACTGGACGGCTTCCGGTGCTAATCACACTACCCGACGTCGGGACTCCAACAATCTTGCCCCGTTGCAGGTGCCTGATGGCATGGCTAAATATCTCTGCATTACTGTGGCTATTCTGATTGCATAGAACCACGATTGGTTTGTCCCACGTGGCGTAAATAGAACGGTCTTGCGGATACCCCTCGCCTCCACCTCGCGGTTTCGTAATGGCATGACGCGGCTGAGTCAGAATGGTTAATAAGTGATCAGTCGTAAAGCCCCCTCCATTTTCTCGGACATCGATCACGAGCCCAGTTTTCCCGGCGGCGACCTCATAAAGTTCTCGTTCAAAACGGTGGAAACTTGACATGTCCATAGCGCGAATGTGCATATAGCCCAACTGGGAATCTGACCGTTTTGCAATCCGTTGTCGGTTAGACTCGAGCCAGCGTTCGTATAAAAGGCTTCGGAAGGTGCCATAGGTGATTGGCAAGATAGTAATGGCTAGGTCTTTTTCTCCGCGTCTTACCTGGAGAAGCGTCTCTTTGCCTACCGTTCCATTCAATACTCTGGTTAGGTCAAATTCAGGGTCGATAGTCACGTCATTAATCGACAAGATAATGTCCATTGCTTTTAATGAGCTCTTGACTGCTGCAGCTGGGCTTCCAGTTACGACTTCTCTAATCTTGATTCCGGGGCCTCGGTATAGCGGTTCGGCTATGAGTCCCAAATGTCCGGTAACATCACGACTGGACAACTTGGGGGCTGGGTCGGAAATGCCTCGGTAACCTAGATGGGAGGCATTTAATTCACCCAACATCATAGACACCGTCCGACTCAGGTTGGTTTTCGTAACGCAGGCTTCAGCGATAGGAAGGTATTTTCGACGAATCTCGTCCCAATTGCGATTATTAAAACTGCCATCATAGAAATCGTCGCGCATGATACGCCAACATTCGTCAAATATCTCGCGATGATATTCACTTTTGGAAACGGACTGAGTGGTCCTGAAGCTAAACGCGGCACCTCCAGTGCCGCTTCCGCTTGTCCATCCGGGAACGCCATCTTTCAACCAGTAAATTCGATTATTTATTTTGCTCCATCGCAAAATCGTAGCCTTTGCCTGTACGAGAAAGGTCGGCGTTGTGCTCACGTAGGGGGTAATCGTATAGACACCTTGTTTTCCATCAATTTCTGCCTGAAAAGCAAGTCGCTTAGAATCCGGGGACCAAACCAATTCGGTCTCAGTTGCACTGGGTATATTAACTTTGCGAATTCTTTTATGAATAGAATTAAGTTCATCGAGCAGAGTCGTGCGTGCGAGAACAGTGGCTGGAGTCGTCGATGTGTTTGCGGGCGGATCCGTGGATGGGGGATCCTCTTGAAGACCGTCGCTTTCTTTAACCTTGAGGGCTTGTTCTAGTTTCTCATCACGAAGGGTTCTTTCATCGCGCTCCCGTCCTAAAGAGACATAGTAGATATCGTATTCATCGTCGAAACGTCTACCCACAAATGCAAGTGTCTTGCCGTCCGGTGACCAGACAGGACTAAATTCATTGTCTGGATGCTTAGAAACATTAAAAGCGATTTCAGGGTTCTCTACGTCGACTAAATGAATGTCATAATTAAAGTTGTTGTCGGCAGCCGAATAAGACAACCAGCTCTCATCAGGCGACCATGAATAAGTAAGGGGACTCCAAGATTCTACGACCGGCTTCGCTTTCGCCGACTCAGCACTCAGGTCTTTTACCCATAACCCGGTACGATATTTGACAAAGGATAGATATCGAAGCTTGGGACTTAAAGAAAGGGATGTCTCTACATGGGAATCGTTGGTTAGCTGGTCGATGGCAAACTTGGTGTTTCGCCACCACGGCAACTTATTATCATGGCGGGTTGCTTGATAGATATCGACCTGGCCATTGGACGCGGATACAAACAGTAACCGGTTACGTGACTCGTCGAAAATGAGGTCCGACTCATGGAATGGTGTTGTTGTTATCTGCACCGGTTCCTTTAGAGAATCGTCCATAACCCAAACGTCCCCACCAGAAATGAAGGCCAGGGTCTTACCACTTTTAGAAAAAGCAGCAGCCGTAGCTTTTTGTAGAGTTCGTTCGATCTCGTCGTCAACAAATAGATCTCCATGATACTCAAGACTAAGCTTTATTGGCGGGCGGGCTTTTCTAGTGTCGAGTGTATAAAGGTCGAAGAGACGTCGAAAGGCTATTACATTACCGTCTGCAGAAATTGAAGGTGAAATAACTCCGTCATCTTCAAACTTCGTTAATTGTTTTCGCTTGCCAGTCTTTAAGTCGTAGTTCCAAAGGTTTTTTGTACCATCCTCCTCTGAGACGTAAAAGAACTGGGTCCCGTTAGGATGCCAGACCGGATAACGCACGTCGAATATCCCATCACCAGCTAATTGGGTATGTGAGTTCGCTTCTTTATTCCACAACCAGATTTGTCCACTGCGACTGCCTGTGTACTGTTTTCGTGACCATGCCATTCCTTCCCGGCTATATAAGACGTCACCTGTCGACGAAACGGAACCGCCAGAACCATAAGCATTGAATAGTTGCGATTCTCCAGTCCGTGGTTTAGTAGCGGATATCCGATGGAAACGACTCGTCCATCTCCACCAGTCATCTCGCTGTCCTAGCGTAAAGACGACTTCGTCATCGGTCGAAAGGCCTATTGGAACCGATCCCTCGCTATGAAATGTCAATTGGACGGGTGTAGCGCCCTCGACTGGCATCCGATAAACCTGATTTACCCCGGACTTATTACTTGCGTAAAATAACGTTTTACCACTATGGGAAATACGCGGCGACGTTTCGAATGCATCGTCAGACGTGACTCGTACTATACGGCCGCCTTCCGTGGCGGTCTTCCAAATATCTCCTCGCCACGAGAAATAGATATAGTCACCCGCTGGGGAAACGGCGGGTGTTGATGGAAAACGAACCGACTCAGCGCGAATTGTCGAGCCAAATAACGGAAATAGTAATAAGGCTATAGTTAGAAGAGGAAATCGCACAATCTAATACCCTAAGAAACATGGATGAATACGTAGTTTAGGATATCTAGGCATCTTCTAAATCGAACAGTAAAAACCTTCTGCGCGGCGAAAAATCTTCAGCAATTTATCGTGGAACCGAAAGCCCTTTGATAAGTTCAAAACCGGATAAGGAGGCAGAGGGCAAGTACCCTCCGGCCCGATGAAACATTTGTTTCCCCACAGATTGATTATCGGTTGGGTTTAGGATCGAGATGGCGTTCGAGATCGGCGGAGCTGACTTTAGATGCAACACCAGTTCTTGGGACTTTGACTCGACTTAACCATAAGAATGCATTAAGAATAGTTTTACGAAAATTGTCATTGGCCCAATTGTCGTGGAAGTGTCCGCCGGTAAAACCAAATCCACGGCCGCGATTAGCCCGTTCCACAGCCCACATCATTGCTTCAGCCCGACCTTGATTAGCCTGAATGTGAGGGTAGGGTCCCTTTGGATAAACGTACGGTCCATTTCGGACCTCCGCACTGGGGGTGCCTAAAAGGATAGGTGTAAACCGCAGTTCAGCAATTTCATCCTTTTGATTTCCCGTAATATCATTTACAAAGCGCATATTGAAGTACCATTCGTCTTTTACGCTAAAGGGCCTTACTCCGCGAGTTATGGGATGTTTAGGGAAGACATCAAAACGCGGACTCCAGATCGGATTGCAAGAGTGCATATGCTCGTAGTGCCCACCAATCCACTTTTTGAACTGTTGGCCGGCCTGATCTGGAACGACTTCAACGCCATAGTGCATAAAGCCAAGGCCAATACCTTTGGATGCCCATGTATCGATCACCTGCAATCGTCGGCCGTCTTCTTGAACAGCCTCGTGTCGCGGGCCGCCGTCCATATAAAATACAACCGCGTCAACACCCTTGAATACAGATTCATCCTCAGGCCATCCATTAAGCGAAACTTGAAGGTCCAAACCAGGGTAGTCCGCAAGGCACTTGGCTAACAATTGGACTCCAGCGTTAAATTCATGCATGCGAGGCGGGTGTGAGGGTTTGCCTGCAATCACGACAAGCTTTTTATCCTCTGCGCCCAGGCTGGTAACCGTGAGTAGGAATAGCGTTAGTAAGATAAAGGAGCGATACATCGTGTCAAAACTCTCAGGAAAATATTTCTTAGACGAGGCAATTAACGGCTTCGTTTGCGTAGCCCGCAAATGTCTTGAGTGGAATGAACACCGTAACACCATTAGTTTATTGCCCTAACTATGTTATCGTAACCTATTAGACTAACTGTAGGCAGTGTTCTTTGGAGAAGGCCCTGAGTGCTTGCAAAAATATCGATGAGCAACAATAGCGAAATGAAAAGTGTGACAGGGCCGCTTCGGCCCGAAAGCCGTAGTAGGTCTAGCGGGCTTTTGCGATCATTTATCGGGCTGTTCGATTTCCTGATTTGCGTTTATTTAGTCGCCCTTTTTTTTCAGGGCACTATGCCTGGCAAGCAGCAACTCAGAGAGGCATTTCGGCAAGTTTACTCGTTCATGCTTGATCCTGAAAATTTAGTTATTACGTCTATCATCGGCGTGCGTCTCTCACTTTATGGAATTGCCAGACATTTCAAATATAAGTCGAAGTCGAAATCTGGTGTTTGAATTTAACCTAACTTAGTTGTCCACGATTGTTTAGTTTCGACGTGTTCACTTAGACGAGTCAATAGAAGCCATTTATTAGAAGGAACGGATATGACACGGTTAGCTTCCCTTTGCACTGTGGCAGTTTTTACTCTCGTTACGTCATTTAACCATCAAGTTGTGGTGGGGGGAGAAAATTGGACTCAATGGCGTGGAACAAGTAATTCAGGGTACGCGGCAGATAGTAAACCTCCAGTTACTTGGTCGGAAGATAATAATATTCGTTGGAAGGTAGCGGTCGATGGTAACGGTAGTTCGACCCCAATAATCTATGGGGACCGTGTTTTCCTGCTGACTGCAATCGATACGGGGATTATTGACCCGTCTCTACCTAAACCAGAAGATCAGCCGATGCGAGTTTTCGGTATCAAGCACCCGAATACAGAGCATCAGTTTGTGACGATCTGTCTAGATCGCAAAACTGGTAAAGAAATTTGGCGAGAGATCGCAGTACAGAAGGTTCCTCATGAAGGACACCACGGTGATAACGACTTCGCTTCTGCGTCGCCAGTAGTACAAGACGATAAGGTGTTCGTGTGGTTTGGCTCCGCTGGCTTATTTTGCTACGACTTGGATGGAGAGTTAATGTGGAAACGAAATTTAGGTGAGGTAAAGATGGGAGCGGCTTTAGGTGAGGGCTGCTCGCCGGTGGTCCATAATGGCCGTGTCATCGTGGTCCGCGATCACCAGGGTCAGTCATCTATTGAAGCGTTGGATTCAGGGACTGGAAAAACGCTTTGGAAAAAACATCGTGATGAGGGCAATGCCTGGGCAACTCCAGTAATCGCTGAACACGATGGTATCGTACAGGTTATTACTTGTGCTAGTAACCTAGTTCGGTCCTATAATTTGGAAGATGGATCCATTGTCTGGCAGTGTGGCGGATTAACTGGCAACGCTACACCTTGCCCCATCTTAGATGGAAAACATGTCATTGTGATGAGTGGTTATCAGGGCCACAGTGCAATGCGGATCCCCATTACTGGGCAAGGTGACATTACGAGCGACGAGCAGATTGTTTGGAAGCAGGAACGAGGTACCCCTTATGTGCCTTCTCCTGTTTTGTTTAATAAGATGCTGTTTTTCAATCAATCTAATCAGGGCATCTGGACCGTATTAGATGCTGAATCTGGACGGGTTGTCATGGATCGAACTCGTTTGCCGGGTATTAGCAACATGTACAGTTCTCCGATTGCGGCGAATGGCCATATTTATGTTACGGGGAGAAATGGCCTAACCTTGGTTTTAAGTCCTGGCAAATCCTTATCCATTGAATCAAGTAATCGCTTAGAAGAGCGATTCGATGCTTCGCCCTCCATTGCCGGAGATGAGCTTTACTTACGGGGTGAAAAGTTTCTGTATTGTATTTCGGAATAGATGTTGTCTCGAAGACCTTGGCATAATCCTTAGGCCGTTCTTCCAGGCCAACAGAACAATTCAGTTTTGCAAAGCCAAGCGTCTCATGCCGGCGACATGTTCAACAGTTTATAATAAACTTGGTAGACGTTGCTTGTCTTGATAACCTACATAGCCCACCAAAAAAAGGGCCTGTACCGAAATAGGCTGTCAAAGTCAGCCCTGGCAACCCAGCCATTTTCACAGGAGTCAATCATATGCTGGCTATTTTCGTTACCATCAACGTTATGGAAGAGTATTTAGATGAGTTCAGGTCGGCGAGTCTCGCTGACTCGGAAGGTTCGGTTTGCAATGAGCCATCTTGCTATCGGTTCGACATTAACCAGGACGAAGCTATCCCGACTAGATTCTATCTGTATGAAGTCTATGCTGATGAAGAGGCATTCCAGCACCATCTTACTACGCCACATTTTCTTACCTGGAAAGAACAAGTGGAGCCGTTGATCATTGGTGAGCCGGAAATCTTGCGTATGAAGACAATATTCCCAAGTCCTGCAGGCTGGCAAAGCCAGAAGCCCGCATTAACCCACTTTTAGGCTAACGGGTATTTCGCGTGCTGTGCTTTAAACTTTCCGTTTAGTGAGTTGTTTTATCGGGAGTTGATAGCATCCGCCTAACCAGATTTGTTTAAAATGGGAAGTTGAACCTCCTTGTCGAGCGGCAGTCAAAGCTAAGCCGGACGTGTCTGCGGTCCTTGTAGAAGTTTCATTCTCCTTGATTCTCACGTAACGTGTTTCGCTGCCGTACGATCCGTAGGTAATGTGTATTGAAAGGAAGGAGGCAATGTCGCCCATGCACATAAGCAAGCAAGTAACAATAGACAGAAGCTACCAAACCAAACGAACGCAATCGGTCCGCTCCACTCTAGGAAAGTGTGAGGGTGTAGTACGGGATTATCAATAATCCAATAGCCACTTATCGCTACAGCCGCAATCGCGAAAAGGCCCGCCTTATTCCAGCGTTTTTTCTTTAGATAAATCAGACCACAGAAATAAAAAGGATTTGGTAGCCAAAAGAAAAAATAAATCCATCCAATTAGTAAAGCACCAATCCCACCGCCGGGTCCGTCGCCAAAGAACTTGAATGGCATTACCAAAGCGATAATATAGCTTAAGAGGGATAGCCACCAGAATATCGATACGATCCCTTTAGCTGTTTTAGACCTCTTGGTCGAATTGAATATAACCGTTGGACTTAGGTCGCCGGCATCTTCGC
>Ga0115011_10001091_pt1 | contig 19801 bp, 46 predicted proteins | sample TroAtlMetagenome_2_FD_88705 | JGI IMG/M metagenome (GOLD analysis project Ga0115011, IMG submission 88705) | Marine eukaryotic phytoplankton communities from Atlantic Ocean - Tropical Atlantic ANT8 Metagenome | ecosystem: Environmental > Aquatic > Marine > Oceanic | place: Tropical Atlantic...
TAATGAAAAGATGGATTTTGAACCAAATGAAGATGTTAGATTTAGAACTAGATTTAAAGTTGGTTAAAAAATATATTTAGGAGAAAAGAAAACATTATTTGAAAAAAAACAAAAACAAAAAGATAAAGTATTTCAATAAATTAAGGAACACGATAAAATGGGCTTCCACCCCCAAAGTTCCTGCATAAAGGGAGATCATTACGGTCTCCCTTTATTATTTTATCCATCACACGCTAAACAATTTTCATCCATAGCTTTGGCAGCTATATCTCCACGTAATACAGATTCAGTTCTCATATAATATAAAGTTTTAATACCTTTTTTCCAAGCTTCTAAATGTACTTTATTAATCCATTTAGGTGTTGCTTCTGAAGGAAATGCAAGGTTAAGGGATACTGATTGATCTATATATTGTTGTCTTAACCCCGCTTGATTAACTAATTCTAGTTGATTTATTTCTTTAAAAGTTTTAAATACTTCTTTAACAGGTATATCATTTGCTAATATTATTTTATCTAATTCTTTAATACCTTGTATTGATCCTCCATCTCTTAATATTTTATCCCAAATATCATTAGTATTTAATTTATACTTTCTTAAAATTTTTATAAGAGTAGGGTTTTTTCTAATAAAAGTACCTTTAGCAGACTGCTCTGTAAACACATTTGCAGCCCACGGTTCAATACCAGGAGATACATTACCTGATAGTTTAGAATTACTTACCGTAGGTGCAATAGCTCTTAAATGTGTATTACGCATACCTGTACCTACACACCATAAAGGTTCACCATAAACTTCAGCTAATGATCTTGATGCTCTTTCAGATTCTATTTTTATTTGACTAAATATTTTTCTTGTTTCGTATTGTGCCAATAGCCCTTCAAATGGTAAGTTTTTTTCTTGAAGATAAGTATGCCAACCTAATACACCTAAACCTAATGCTCTACCTTTTTCAGCAGATCTTACTGAGTTTTCAAACCCAATTTTACCTTTAGCTTTTTGTATAAATTCTTCAAGTACCCCATCAAGGAACCATATAGCATCATAAATAATATTAGTATTTTTCCATTCTTCATATTTTGCTAGATTTAGACTTGATAAACAACATACAAAACTATGCGATTCATCTGTTTGTAATACTATTTCACTACATATGTTTGTCATATGTACTTTTAAACTGTTTTTCTTATATGCCTCTGGATTAGATTTGTTTGTATTTCCTTTAAATAAGATATATGGTTCTCCAGTGGCTTTACGTTTTTGTATAAGTTTGGACCATTTTTGTCTTGCTTCTGGATCTCCTTGTTCAAGTTTTCGCATAAACTTATCACCAACGACAGCACACTGGTGCAAGTTAAGAGATTGTCTATTGACATCTCCTTTAGGTTCTCTAATTTCAAGCCATTCGAGAAAATCGTCGTGTTCAATATTGATATTAACGCTTGCAGCTCCTCTTCTAACGGCGCCTTGGTTTGTCGCGAGTATAGTTGAGTCGTATATTTTGCAAAAAGGGACAACGCCATCTGAAGTTCCATTACCTGTAATTTTAGCTCCGGCAGGACGAATCATATTAACTCCGATACCTACACCCCCACCGTGTTTTGCAAGTAACATCATTTCTAGGTTTTTCTTACCTATATCATTTATACTATCAGCTACATCTATTCCAAAGCAACTTATTGGTAAGCCTCTGTCGGTACCTGTATTAGATAACACGGGTGAGGCTAAGCATAACCAACCATTCCATATGTATTCAAAAAATCTTTCTGTAAGTTCTGGTTTATATAATCTTCTAGCAACTGTTTTAGCTACTCTCATGTAAGCATCGCGAGGAGATTCACCGTTAAATAAATAACCTCCAACTATAGTTTGTTTATATACTTCGTTGTTACCCCATGAAGGATAATCAACACCTTTTTCCCAATCGTTATTCCACATGATTTAATATTAATGTTGCTTTAGTTAATTCTGTTGTTGTGTTTATATCGCCGGTATACGTAGCAATTATTTTTTTATTGTTTAACATTCTATATGTTATGTTTACTTTCCATCTATTATCATAGTTTATAAGTTTTGTATCCACAGCATAATTATTAGTAATTTTAACAATTTTTTCTACAACAGCAGAAGGATCACCAAAACTAAATGTATATATTTCTAATACATCATCATCATGATTATATGTAAATATTTTATACCAGTAAGAATATGGCATAGACCAGATACCTTCAAACTTTTCTAAAGGACTTTGACTAAATAAACTGTTACTTAATAGTATAAATAATATTATTAGTTTTTTCATTATAACTCTAATTTTTTATCTGATTGCTTTGTATCTTTTTTATGTCTTTCTTTTAACTCTTCTACTATTTGATCCCATTCTTTTTCTGTCATAGAGATTTTTAAAGCACTTAACGTGCTATTGGCTATAGATTCTACCATACCTATGTCTTGAATTAATCTTTTAATGACATTTGTTATTGCTAACATTTGTTTTTCTATTTTATTAAATTTTCCGTTTATTGTATTTTCTTTCATTTGAATAAATATATTCCGTAACCTATGATTACATTTAAATTAATAATTACTAAATTCCATTGTTTAGCAACCCACACTTGTGGCGTGCAAACAACACCGCCTATAATATAGGTAATAGCACCTATATTTCCATATGATAACAAGTAAGGACTTATCATTATAAATCCTGTGCCTAAATATCCTAATCTATTAGCTAATCTTTCTTTAGGAGATAGCCTTCTATTTTTAACTAAATATCTTAAAAACTTTTTTTTAATCATTACCGTAATAATAAAACATTACAAACACTATTCTACTTTTAATAAATTCGTTGGGGTATTTACTATGAAAATAATTTGAAGGATAAGATAGTAATCTATTTTTTTTATGACCTATAACAGATTTAAGTTTCCACTTATTAATATCATTTGCATCTTCTTTTAACATTCTGTTAAACTCTTCTGTATTACTTTCTTTATAAGTATCACCATAAGTTTTGTGCTCCCAAAAAGCAGTCCCATTTAATTTATCATTATTGTTAGAAGATAAATACAATACTATAGCTCTTTCCGGTTTTTGATCATTAATAATAGAATCATTATGTATTCTCCAATCATTATCTTGCCCTTTTTTAGCTTCTCTAAAAAAACTTATAATACTTTTTATAGTTCTTTGTTCAACAAACTCTAGTTTTTTTATTACATATTGTAAAAAAGGTTCTGGTGTTTCTTTAATCCAAAAACTTTTGTCACCTGTATCTATTTCTTTAAAATCTACAAGACCTTTTGTAATAAAATTTAATAATTTTTTATCTAAAAAGTTATCTATAAAATATATCATTTACCAAATATCTTCAAAGTCTTCACCTTCGTTAGCTTTCGAGTAATCAGTAGGCCTAACAGCAAAAAAATCAGTATGAGTGTGCCCGCCGGTAAGATGATAGAACCAGTCAAGATTACTTGCTGCTTTTTCGTCAAAACTAAAGTGTCCGCTGCTGTTTTTGTAACCGAGTTCAACGAGCTTTTCATTGAGTCTTTTTCTGATAAATTGTTTAAGATCGTAGGATTTAAGGTTTTCAATATCTCCTTGTTCAAACATTTTGTCAATGTATCTTTCTTCTGCTTTAAGCATTGTTTGAGCTGCATTAAATATATCTTTTTTACAATCAATTAATAATGTTTTATCTTCTTCACACATATGACGGAATAATGCACAACCCATCTTACTGTGCAGTGACTCATCACGCACACTCCATTTCATTTGTTGTCCAATACCTTTTAATAGATTTCTGAGTTGAAAACTATATAGAACAGCAAAGGCAGAATACAGGCTAACACCTTCAGCAAAGGCGCTAAATATAGCAAGGCTTCTTGCAATTCCACTGGGTTTATTTCCATCATAACTAACTAAATTATCAAAGCGTTCCATTGTTGCTTCGTCTTGTAAAAACGCTTCAAAATTTTCAAGACCAAGAGTTTCATTTAAATAGGAATATGCTACGGCATGTATAGTTTCTTGTGATCCAAACATCATAGCCATTTGTTTTATTTCATGTTTAGGAAACCACGATACAACTTTTTGCGTCCAATAATCAGAAACTGCACATTCAGTTTGTGCAAATCCTAAAAGTATATTTCCAACTAAATTTTTTTCAGATTTCGTAAGTTTTTCATTCCAATCTTTTACGTCACCTGACATAGGTATTTCTGTATGAAGCCAAAAAGCTTGAGCTTGTTTAAGCCAACCCTCTGTATAATATTCTGGATATTCAAAAGGTTTATAAGGTACTCTTTCATCAAATAATCCCATTATTTTCTTAATTTATAAGGTTTAGATTTTGGGTATCTTTTATTATCAAATATGTAATGTCTATATGTAATACCAATTTGAGGATTAAAAGGTTGCCAGCCTCTATTTTGTATATCATTTATATCACTTGTATTTATATTTCCTTTATCATCTAAGGGTATTGAATATAACGTTCTAGCCTCTACAAACAATTGTCCACCAGCACAACTTGATAACAATATACTCAATAATAATATTATTAATTTTTTCATTTTATTTAATTTTCATTTTCAACTTCTAAACAAATATCTACAAAAGGCAGATATAATACGTGTTGTTTATAATCTTTTTCTATATAAGATCTTATTCCTATTAATACACCGGGATAGAAACCAACACTTAATTCCCAACTAGTATTAAAATTAATCATAACATTTAATATTAAATTTATTTTGCATTTCTACTAAATCTTTATAAAGTATATAACCTTTTGCCTGCATTCTCCATTTAACCCATTTATCTATTTGTCGCTCAGCATATTTTTGTCTTGCTAATTCTTTTTGCTTTCTAATATCAATCTTACTGTTGCGTCGCATTCTTTTTGATTTTGTGGTTTATATAAAGTAACACCAGGTAAATGGTTTACTACATATCTTTTAAACATTTTCCAACGTAAAGGAAAACTTTCATTAGCTCTACCTTTAGTTTCTATTATAAAACCTCTGCCTATAAAATCAGGTGTATATTTAATATTAAGTATTTTTTTATTACCTCTATTTTTATACTCTCCTTTTCCATTACCACATCTTTCATAAGAAAGATTAGGAAAATCAAATCCAGAAAATATTTCATAGGTTTGGCCTTCGTATACAGCAGGTATTTTAGATTTTTTTAATGCCATATACATGTACCTTTCCAATCCAGATGAAAAAGTAATCCCATCATATTTTATTTTTTTAGATTGTACAGGTCCTTTTTTACGCCTATATTTATTTTTCATAAACGTGTTTTAATATAGCATCTTCTACTTCATCTCTCAAACATCGTTTAGCTGCTTCAATATATAGTATTGCATCCATTAATTCTTCTTGGACATCTACTAAAAACCTATTAAGGTCTTTATCTTGGTTTTTAATTTCTTGCATCATGGTAGCACCATACTTTTTCTGGCCAACAAGACTACGCTCATCCATTTTTCTTAAAACAGCTTGAACTATTTTATCTTCTGTTTTAATTCTCATCTTTAACAAATGTACCATTAATCATTTTACCTTTTCTTTTTTCAATCTGTCTATAAGCTTGATCAATACAAGTTTCAATAGTAACTTGTCTCATGTGTGCAAGATTAGTTAACACTACTACCATATCACCTATTGCATCTACAATTTCAGGTTGATTTTCTGTAAGTAAAGCTTTAGCTAATTCACCGCCTTCTTCCATTAATTTTACATATTGTATTTGAGCATTTCCTTTTTCATATAAACCCCTAGCTTGAGCCCAGGCTCTTATTTTATCAAACTTATTACCATTTTGTGGTGTATGTAATTTATTTAAAAAAGCTTCATAATAAGCTTTATTATATATATAACTTCTACCGTTGTTATACATTGACGTTTTAGCATTAGCTATTATCCATTTGATTGTCTTATTAGTAACAGCAAATTCTCCATGCGAAGTCGTCCACTTAAAAGCATCTATAACTTGTTCTAATTCATTAGGTAGATCTTCTAATGAACAAGGGAATGTAGTTGTTTGTTCTGTAATATTTACGTTCATTTTATTTGATTTTATTAATTTATTATACTTTTGTCTATCAACTCTATAACCAAAAGTTTTTTGATACTCAATTTCTTTATCAGATATATAATCTATATCATTACTAGATTCAAGTACTTCATATTCACCTTTTTTATATCCTTGTATAAGGGTAACTCTTGTATTAAGATTACGGGTGACACCTATTTTTTTACCAGGTATATGGTATAAATAATACATATTATTTTTTTTTAAATTTTATTATTATATAAATGTAAATTATGTGCAAAATGATAATAATTTCCAACATCAATAGACAGCCTGTCTGCAACTAATTTTTGTAATTGTGCAAAACAATACTGATCATTGCAAAAGCCGTACCAGAGATCATTAGATCGCATCAGAACAGCCATATTTAATACATTTTCAACTATACTAAATTGCACTGCATAAGTACATGGTGTATCTTTACGATAAGTACTTATTTCTTTACCATCATAAATGCTTATTGCAGCTTGTCTGGTATCTTTAATTTCTTGTAACATACCTACAACATGATCTAATTGATAGTTTCTACTCCATTGATAACCATAGTTTGATCTACACTTACCTTCTGAATCTTGCATTTTTTCCCATATAGGAGGGATTGAACCATATATTTCACCTAATTGTGTAATATGTGGATCTTCTGTTAAATACCATTCCCATTCAGCTTGAGCGTAATCTTTGTTCCATTTTCTTTCAGTATGGGTAATTTCCATATCTAAAGGGTTTTGTAAATAAAACCCAACATTAAATAAAGCTTTTGTATCACCATAAGGTATACCATCTATTTTTATTTTTTTATAAAAATATCTAAAAGCTTGATTAGCATTATTAAAATTATTTTTTACGTTTATCATAATAATATTTACACATTTGATAATAAGTAGGATAAAGAGTGTCTTTATCATATACATGAGGCGATATATAAGGCGTTTCACCTTTTTTATATGGCCCTATATTTACACCAATTTTCCACTTACCTATTGCATCTTCAACTGGTATAGTACATATTCTTATATTATTTGTAATACAATATCTATACCACTCTTGTTCATCATAATTGGGTATGTGACTGGGTAATAAATTCTTTTTACGTTTTTTATAAACCATATCAATCCCAAGGCATTACATCATTAATCTGTTGTTGATCTAAATGAGGTATAAAACAACCCGACTTAGGTTCCCATTTAAAATGGGCTTCTGCTCCATTTTCACCTAAGTTTTGAAACTTAACTTTTAAAACTTTAGCTTTAACAGTTTTAGCTTCGTAATCTCTATGTACTAATATGCCATGATAAGAAGCATCATACCACTCACCACCACCTTTTATATTATACATATTTGGTTCTTCAATTTTACCATCTTTGTCTTTATACATTTTAGTTGGATGTGCTACTATAAAAACTAATACATCAAACTTTTTTGCAAACACTTCTATTTTAGTAAGATATTCCATTGTATACTTATTAACATCTTCAGTATTACAATCAACATCTCTAATTTTATTAAAAGGATCTATAACAAGACATTTAATACCTTTACGTTTAACTAACTCAGCACCTTTACGTAATACAGATTCAAGAGTATACCTTTCCATATCAATAAAAAAGAAATTATCATTAATATGTTCTGCTACTTTTTTCCATTGACTAGTATTTATATCACCAGGGGTTGGCATTCCTTGCCAAACTTTACGCATTAATTTATGTGCATGTAAATATGTTGGTGCATTTTCAGGCGAAGCAAATGCTGTTTTCCATTTATAATTTATGTTATACCCAACAACAAGCTGATCAACAAAATCAGACTTACCAGAAGAAGGTATACCTGTAACAGTAATAAATTGTCCTGTATAAGTTGAAAAAATTCTGTCAAAGTTGGATAAACCAGCTTGATAACCCGGTTTAAAACCATGTTGCACAAAATCTGTAACTTCACTTTCAATATCATTAAAAGTAGTAACGTTTTCAAGAGGTACTGCTTTGGGGTGTTGGAGAATATTTGAAAAAGCTTCTTTACCATGTTTAATTAAGTATTCATTAGCATCTTTACAATCTTTAAAATCTATAATATAACAAACTTCTGCACCTAACCTTCTAATTAACTCTTGTTGTAATGCTTGGCCTGCTTCATCATTGTCAACTGCTAATATTATTTTATTTTTATTTTCAAAATAATCAATACAATTATCTAAGTAATCTAAATTATTAGAGTTTAAAGTAGCTCCATTAGGGACCGATATAACATTAGTGATCCCTACTTCATGAAGAGATAAAGCATCCATCTCTCCTTCCACAATATAGCATTCATCATAACCAATAATGCTATCAATATTATAGAAGATTTTTTCTGCACCTTTATATAATTTAAAGTTTTTTCTACCATCTCTATATTTTATATTTATAAGTTCACCACCCATCATGTAGTTAAACTTTATTGTGTTTTCAGTTTTACTTGTCTGTGGCATAAACTCAGGACCCTCAGATACATTTAAATCATTAAGGGTCGACTGAGATATACCTCTGTCATTAAACCATTTAACTATTTTACTACCTACAGGTTTGTGACTTTTGAATTCTGGACGAATATAATTTTTTTCACTGTCTCCTTTACGCTTGTAAGTATGTAGTTGAAATGTTTTATCACAGTTGTGACAAGTACCGAGACCACGTTCCCAATCATAAGAAGCACATTTAAGCTTTTTGTTTTTAGGTTGTCTAGTGTGTGAGCATAATGGGCATATCCCTTGAGATTTACCTTGCTCTAGACCATGTTGATTAAATTTATCAATCACAAATCCATTGATCTCTGTTATTTGCATATATATACTATCTAAATTTTATCGTATTTAGTTTGTTAAAATGGTAAATCAGGTTCCTGAGCTGGTTCAGCTTTAGGCATAGCGTTTGGCTGATCCATTCTAGGTGCTGCTTCTACATTTACACCATTAGTCCAAACAACCTTTGCATTACCTAAATATTGTTTATCTGCTTTCATTTCCCTTTCTTCTTTTGTTTGTTCTACAATAACAGGTCCATTATTACCAAATTGATCTACTTCATCATTTAAAGTTAAACTAATAGGTAAATACTTACCTTTTTTTCCAACAATAATCTTATCTTTTGGAATATTGTTTAGGTTAATACTTGTTTTTATTATTGATGCCATTATAAAGTTTCTGTTTTAAAATATTGTTTAGGGTCAAAGTCTTTTGATTTAAAAAATAACTGGTATTGTGATACTGCTTCTTGTACTTTACGTTGACCCCTTTCGTAAAATTCTTCAGAGCATTCACAAATTTTTATTTGAAGAGTTTGTTTATCAATAACAATAAACATCATTTCATAATTAAATAATTGATTATAAATAAATGCTTGACTGTCATAGTTATATTGGTTTGCTGAATATCTAAATTTATCAATATCTGAAGTAGTTTTTAAGTCTACAATTAATCTTTCATCATGATTAATAACATCAGCTTTACCTTTCCACATTTCTCCTTCAATTTCTTTCACTCCTGGCACTTCATACTCTACATTTTTGCTTCTAATGAGATCTTTGCAAACATCATTTTGCATTATAGTATCTACCATTAGATCTATTTTATCTACTTCGTGTTGTAGTAAGCATAATTCGCCATCTGAAATCTCTTTATATGCCTTCGTATTTCTAGTGGTAGATTCTATTACTTTATACTTTTTTAATTTATTTGGTTCAAGTATAGCAGTATGTAAGTATCCACCAACTAAAAATGCAGCTGAAGGTTTACTTGGTTTTCCAAGCGCTAAAGGATTTTTTAATAAGGTTTTAATATCTGAATTACTAAGAAACTTTTTACCAAAGTCACCATAGTAATCTTTATCATTTTTTAACCTTTTTAAAATATCTTTTTTATTCATTTACAGTGTTGTAAGTTCTTGTTCTAATTTAGGGTTAATATTATATTTTGCTTTAATAGTGGCTAGCTTACCGCCAGATTTTAAATATTTTTTAGCTTGTGTTATTTGATCTGGTGTCATAGTTCTATTATGATCATTTACAGCATCACTATCTTGTGTGTCATCGATTAGAAATAAATTTCCAAGTGCGTATTTCTTCCCATAACTTGAAGCAGAACCAAACTGTTGTGGCGTTTGCATACCTTTTTGTAAAAGATCTACACCAACTAAAGCTGTAGCTTTAATTGAGTTTTCGCCATCAGATATAGTTGCTATACTCTCAATAATAGGCATAGGTTTACTTTTAATTAAATTTTCATTTAATGTTATTGTAACTCCTAATTCTAGTAAAAAGGGTTTAGTTGCTTCGAGAATGTCTTCGGCAGAGCGGAAGTAATATTTGCCGAATGAATTAAATCTACTTTTTTTCGATTTAAATTTAGTCTGAATAGTTGCTAACTTATCGTTAAGTGTCATAGGTTTAAAGGGTTTATATTATATATAATTACATATTAAAACTGCTATTTACATCTGTATACTACAGATAATCAAGCACTTGCGAGTGATCTACGTTATCAATTAATTTTCTTACGGCTTGCTTTTTAAGCTCAGAAACTCTAACATAGCCACTAGGCCCTTTGATATTAATTTTATCAGCTATTTGTATAGCAGAATGTTTATCACAATCAAGGCCATATGAAAGTCTTAAAACTTCATATTCGTTTTCTTCTAAATGTTTTTTCATTAAACTTTTTAAATAACTATTTAAAATATTAATATTATATGGTTCAGATTGATCAGGTATTTGATATACCATATCCTCATCTTCTGTCATTGTTTTCGCATCTATACTTAGAAATATAGAATTAAAAAACATTTCAACCATTTTTTTGTCTTTTGGATTTTTACGTATTTCATTCATTTTGTGTTCAGGTATTCTTATATTACCTCTATTATGGTCTATAGCTCTTCTTATAGCACCTTTAACACGTTTGAAAAAAAACGATTTTAATGTTTTTTCTTTGTCTTTTGATTCAGATAATACTGAATAATCTAATTTATCAACTGCTTTCACAAGTCCTATTGATCCTTCTTGGATCAAATCAGTTATGTCTAATATTCCCGATGCTTGTTGTGAAGTTGAAAACTTTCTTGCTATATTTTCTACTAAAGGTAGAAATTTATTTATTAGATCATCTCTATTATAATCAATAATATTATTTAAAACTGGTTGAGATTCTTTTACATCTTCTTTGTATCTAATATAATTAGATATATTATACTTTTTCATTTAAATTAATTTTTTCAATTTTTAATTCTTTATTTAAATTACGATAAACAGTTCTAACAGAACAATTTAATAAACTAGCAATTTCAGTCCATGTTATTTTTTTATTTGAATCATGTAAGTTTAACATGCATTGATAAATATCTTCTTTTTTTACAACTGAAGATCTACCAATTAACTGGCCTACTATTTGTAATTTTTCGTTTGTTGTTAACTTTGTTTGTTGATTAAACACTACTTTTCGTTTTCTATTAACTGGTGGTTTATCTATTTCTAAGTTATCCAACATGTCAATTAAATACTTTTCTTTTATATTAAAAGTAATAAAATTATTTTTCTTATTTGTTATATAATATGCAAGATTATTAAAATCTTTATCTTCTAGCTCTGGGTTTAAATACTTTAGAACTAACAAGTGCCATTTAAGTGATTTAAAACTAGTTATTTTTGCTTTACTTTTAAATAACTCATAGCACTCGTATGTTCCATTTTCATAAAATTTACCCCAGGTAAATATTTTTGTTGGCTTATCAGTTATAGGATCTCTATTGTATATAATTCTATTCCTATTTAAATAATCTATTTTCCTGTATGACATTAGCCTATTACTCTATTAAATATTACTACCTATTGTCATCTTAAGGTAGGTGTCTCTTGAAACTTTTTAAGTTTCTCAGAGTACTTTATAATCAATTCTGCTTTGTGATCTAATTTATGTAGTTTTATACGTTTATTTTTAGCTTTACATTTTAAAACATAATTAGTTATGTCTTTACGTAACTCATAAATAGAGTTCCATAAATAATCTCTATGTCCGTTTTTTCTGTTTTTTATTAGCATTTTGTTTTCTTTTACGTTTTACATTCATGTTAAATAAATTAACACTTATCATGTGATTAAATAATTTTCTACTCATTGCTTAAATATTTTTGATATAATATAAATGATACTATTTTAAATATCGTTCCTAACATAACACCCATCATCATTTGTAATTTGGATGTTTCTATTGAATAATAACTAAATAACACTGCTGCATCGAATACAAACATACATATTAAAGGTATTATTATTGTTTTTCTAATATAATCAGCAATAAGGGCTATAGCATAACCGCTAAAACCCATAGTTATTGCTATCATAAAAGGTACAATTAAATCTGATAAATTATTCATAATTTCTAATTGATTTAAATAGAGGATGTCTATATGATCCTCTAGGCGTCTTCTGAAAGTATGTAAATGTAGCTGTTTTGCCAATATAATCTTTGACATTAACAAGCATCATTGCCATAGTGTCATAATCTTCCATAACAGGCATACCGAAATTGATGCCATCGCTATCAACAGCCAAGAATTTGCCAATTGTTCCGCTTCTTTTACCTTTGCCTTCAACATAGCCAACAATTGTCGCTTCTGTGTCATGGAAATCTTTGAATTTTTGTAAGTTATAACTTCTTTTTTGTTCATAAGGTTTGTTGTTTCTAATTATACTACCTTCATAACCATCTTTAATATAGTGATCATGCCATAATTTAGCTGAATCAAGTAAAGATACTTCATATGCTTCAACTGGCACGATTGGAAATTTTAAGATTTTATGAAATATGGATTGCAGCTCTGTTACGTTTAGTTTAATAAGCTGATGTCTTCTTCTATATGTTGCAAATTTATCACTTGGGTTGTAAAAGTCATACCAATGAAACTGTATATACTTTTCAGCTTCAGCTCTATCTTCATCAGTTAGCTTTTGTTTTCTCACAAGGGATATAATTTTATTGAAGTTGTCTTTAAATTGGTGGTTGTAGAGTTCACCGTCAAGTATTATATCGGGTGCCAATTCAAATATAGGTTTAAACAGATCTTTAATGTGATCTACAGTTTTAAACTCTTTATGGTTGCGGCTAAATGCGCCGTCTTTAGTTATGTAGCATCTAACGCCATCTAGTTTTGGCTGGATAAAAGAGTCTTTATCAAACGCTTTTTTGCCATATGGGTGTGCTAGCATTACATTAAAATCACTCATTTTTTACGTTTTTTATTTAATATTTCTAGTTTTTTCTTAACAATTGCAGCTTTTTCATATTCTTCTTGATCTTCATATTTGAACAATAGCTGTTTAAGTCTTGATATTTCAAAATCTAGTACATCTTCTTCAGTAGGTCTAAAAGCTTCTAAAGGTTCTTGTTGAAATTCATAATAATCTACGAATTTTTTTAGTACAAGATCAGCTACTTGTGCTGCTAATTTGTTTATCTCTTTGTCTGTCATATTTTTTAATTAATTTATCTGATGTACCTACAAATATAACCTTATCATTATTTACTTTATAAATTGCTATGTATGTAGGTTCGTTTGTTTTAGGGTATAAAGTATATATATATTCCGCATCATATTTAAAATCTGATAATGGATATAAATATACATTACCAACAACCATGTCACAAGTGTCACCAGTTTTTAACTGTTTAACTAATTGTGCTGCTAAACATTCTGGGCCATTAGCCAATTGTGGAAAATCTTGTAGAACTAAGTTAGAAACACCATTTTTAATTTTATAAGGTAATAAAAACTTAGCTAGTTTAATACCTAAATGTTCAGGGTTACCATCATAATGGTGATATATATTTACTAAGGACTCTTCTATATTATCATGTCCTTTGTCATACGCAATACCTTCTTGTCTTGGTATAACTCTTATTAGCGCTCTAGTTGCCATCTTTATCTTCTAACCAATCAATAGTATCTTGTTCAGGTAACCACTGCTCAGTGTCCATATATATTTTAACTTCACCGCCAAAACCTTGGTCATCAACTGTTTCATGTATTCTATCTATAATGATATCAAAACTTGGTTCATAATAGTATACATCATTTTCCCAATCAATGTTTCTAGCATCATTTGTCATAACATATACTGTATAATCATCAGCAGTATACCACTCAGATAATTCTAAATCAGGACTGTGCATGTTGTCACCGATTTTAACCAAGCAATCATATTTATCGCCTAGATATTTTTCTAATTTATTTATATAATCCATTTATTTAATTTAAAGTTAGGTGCGCGGGGTGGACTCGAACCACCGACCTCGAGTTTATGAGACTCGCGAGCTGACCATCTGCTCTACCGCGCAATATAATGTGGAAGTGGATAAAACTGGAATGAACCGGCTTTAGGTGACATTCCCCCCGTTTCCGGTAATCTGTTTATATTATCTTTCCGACCTACCATACTCACTCAATTCATCATTGTAGCTTGTTGAGTTTTCTTATCTACAGTCGTTCCAGACACTTCCTGCGGTACACCTCGTATGCATTGGTATTTTAAATTGTACCACATACGCCCGCATAAATAAATAATAATAATATATTTACTATCTATTTTAAATCGTATTTAGTTTGTAACTTATCCCAAGCTTTTTGTGTTGGTATTTTGTGGTCTATATCATTCCATATAAGTTCGTTGATATATTCCCATATAACCAATTGTCTTTCACTTGCTTGTAAACAAGTTTTTAATAATTCTACAGGTATAGTTCCATCACCACCTGTTCTTATTTCTTCTTTTTGTCTAATTATATCGCCTCTTAAGTTATATAATTTAGATTGTGCTTTATCAAAAGCATCATTATTTATTTTTGTATTCTTATCCATGTTAATCCTTTATAATTATACCATTTACTAATACCTTGCTTTAGTTTTAATTCACCTTCCTCATCATAATCTTCGATCCATTTCTTGCCAAATGTAGGTGGTAAATCACCAAGCATATATCCTTTGTGAGGTAACCCATCAAAGAACATTTTAAATTTATCTGATGTTTTCTTTATTTTTTTCATATTATCCGCAAATTTCTCTTGTTCCATCCATATTAATATCAATTCTTCTTAAATCTTCTGTTACCTCTTTAGGGTAATCAAATTTTATAGCACCATCTTTATGGCACATCCATTCACAATTAGTGATATTATGGCCTTTATCTTCTAAAAACTGTTCACATGCTTCTGTTTGCATGTCCCAATCTGCTATGTCATATTGAAATACACTACCTATTTCAAAATCTAATACTGTTATATATCCTTGTTTCATTTATTTATAATTTTTATTAAAATTCTTTTTATTATATGCATCTATAAACAAATCTGAATCAAATTTTGATTTAGGTACTTGTTTTAAATGTCTTTTGTTATATATTAATTTACCTTTATAATTATCAATAAGAATTGCAATGCAATCTTGTTGTAATATATCGCATAAATCTTTTACTTTGTCTTTTATTTCCTTTATAGAAGCAATAATTGAAGTTAAACCTACAAATGTAGGTTCTTCGTTACCAAGGTATTGACCTTTATCTACAAAATAAGCATCGTCATATAATTTAAATCCAGCTTGTCTTAACAAAATCGCAACACCGTTTTCAGTATACATATGACCATCAAGGCCAATATTGAACTCAACTTGAGTGATTTTTACACCACTACCAATACAATTTTCTATATTATTCATCTAATTCATCTATTTTTTTACTTAATTCTTTTAATTTTGCTCTTAACTCGAGAGGAGTTAATCCAGTTGGTTTATTTATATTTAACATAAGTTGATTCATTATTGAATTTTTATGTTGTTTAATAAGTTTTGGGTCTATTCTTGTAAATCTCATTTTTTATTTTTAATAATTAATTACATTACATCTATCGTCTAATTCGTCACACAAAGCATTTATATTTTGTTTGTGTTCTTTAATTTCTTTTTTTAGAGTTAAAATTTTATTTTTTAAATCTATAATTAGTCGATTGTTCCTTTCATTTTTATTCATACTACCAATATTTAATTTTATCTATTTCTTTTGATATTTTATCTAATTCTGACTCAAAATATGGTTGAATATTTTTAGGTTGATGTATGGAATAGTTTTTCTTAAAAGCTTTAACCATATATTTTGCTAAATCTATTGCAACGATATTTTTATAATGTTGAGAATGCTTAATTTTATACATTCTCCACTCTTCTAATTTATCTTCTTTTATCATAATATTTAATTTAGAGCGAAAAGTGGGAATCGAACCCACAACCTTTAGATTGGAAATCTAATGCTCTGCCAATTGAGCTATTTTCGCCGCCAAGATTTATGCACTTGTGCACTTAGTTCTTGACTGACTATTTGTACTTCTAAAACTTGTTTGTTCGCAATAATAGGTATATAACTAACTTGTTGAATGTCAGAACATTGCACACATTTATTATAACCTAATTCTAAACGAACAGGATGAAGAATATTACCACATCTACAATACTTCATATATATATTTTATTATATTATCTGAAGTAGTTCGTATTCAGTTTGTATTCTATTTCCAATAATGACTTGAAGTAACATCCTTTTCAATAGATTTTAAAGCATCTTTAATATTATTTAACTTATCATTTAAGTTAATATGAAGTAAAGCTCTTTTTTCTGCTTCAAAGTTTGAAAACCATCTCAAACCTTTCGCATATCCTTCTAACATTTTCTTCATTTGTTTTACTTTATCCGCATTTTTATCATTGAACGCTTTAAGAAAAGCAAGTTGGTCTTTTCTTTTTGGTATTAATATTCTTCTAACATGACTGAATTTCATACCTTTGTCTTTATACTTTTCTTTTTTATTTATTTGATACCATCTATTGTTTTTTGTAGACTCTTCATGGTGATATTTACCGTCTCTGATACCATGTCTGAGTGTAGTCACTCTAACATAACCAGATTTAGGGTAAATTTTACCAAGTCTACCATCATCAAGTCTGTACATTTCTGTACCATTTTTCAATTTTTCTACTAATTTCATATATTTAATTTAAATTACACATTAAGTTCCGTGTCTTGTCCACGGATTTTCAACACAATACTCATCAATTCTTTTCTCTGATTCATATATCTCATCTAAATTAGATAATGTCTCTTGAATTCTTTGACAAGTATAGTCAACATCTTCTTCATCACGAAGAAAAATAGTTTCATGACCCATATCGGTTTTAATGTACGCGATTTTAGGTCCATTTTCATAATGATAGTCAAGTGAAAATACCCACTTACCATTAAACTCTGAAGTATATCCATTGAGTTTATCATTCATAAACTCGTGGATTAAGTATTTATTAAAATCATTTCTTTTTACAATCATATTACATTTTATTAATTATTTCTTCATACAAGTAATCTTGTATAGTTTCATTATATTTTTCTTTACAGTCCGTTTTTTCGTTAAACGGAAATTTATTTTTTAAGTCGTTTATTATTTTATTATACATATTATTTATTATTTATTATATTATCGAATATAAGTCGTATTTAATTTGTACTACATTACACTCCAATATACAGTATCTATATTGTAGTTTTCTTTTATATTATTTATTATTTCTTTTTTAGATGGTTTTCCATCAGTTTGAGATAGATATAATCTACCTACTTCGTTGTCGGTTTGACCATCGTATATTCTTACTTCCATATTATTATTTATTTATTTTCCATTCACAGTCTTCAAGTACATAACTGTACTCTGAATCCCATAACATTTTTTCCATTAATTTATTTAATGTGTCATCATTAAGATAACTATATAATGTTATTTTAACTTGTTTTCTTTCTTTACTCATAATTTATATTTTATTACTTGATTTATTAAGTCAGTTTGTAAATCTTCTATATACTCACCTTCTTCTAAATCACATTCATATTTTACAAACTCATTTACTTTTCTGTAAAATTCGTTTTCATTTTTACTTTTTAATTCTTTGAAGAACTTTAAAGTATCTTCATTCCAATGAAACTTTTTCATATTTCTCCGTTATATTTCATATACATCAATATGTCATTAGTGATTTCTATATCATATTTATTTAGAATATAGTTACATTGTTGAACAGTAGTCAAGTGTTCAAATTCCACTAATACATAATCGAGTATGTCAGTTATACTTTTATTCATATTTATTTATTTTAATTTTATTCTATTTGGAAAATTCCATTTAAAACTTTCCCAGTAATTTGACCACATGTCATCTATCTCTAAAGGGTCTTGATTTTGAAGGAATTTGAAGTCTTCATCATCATTTTCTTCATACAAAAATTTAATTTTATCAATGTAATCAGAGATTTCGTCATGTGTTAATTCACAGTGATTTTGAATCCATACATTATATACTTCATCTCTATCGAATTTTATTTTATTCATCTATTTATTATTTATTAAACTTTTTAAGTAAATTCTTCTGTTTTCACTTTCTTTAGTTATAAGAAAGTTAGATTCAAATTCTTCTATTAATTTTAGTTCTTTATATATTTTATTTAAGTTCATAATTTATAATTTAGTGAGATAGGTGAGAATCGAACTCACATTAACCATTTATCTCTGACTTGGTTCAACAGTTTTTAAAGTGGTATCAGAAAAGAAAGTCATAAACCTCCACTTATTTATATAATACATTGAAACTAATAGTGTTTATTTAGAGAACTTTGTTAATTTCAACATATTATATTTAATTTATTATAGATATTGAGTAAACAACTCATTTATACCTACAAACCACATTGGAACAAATATAATAGTTCCAACTATTTTTATTACAATTTCGTACATATTTATTTATTTTAAAGTTAATATTTATTTTTAATTATACTAAAGATTTTAATTCTCTGACGAATTTTGGTAAATTATTAGTATTAGTATATGTTTTATATTTTTGAAAACATTCCATATTATCGAATTTATCTTTTAATTGTTTATATATAGTAAATTGATTATATATAAATTTTTCATTTTTTTTGTTAGTAAATTCACACGTTATTTTGTTATCAATACCATTTTTTGATATAACAAACCTTTTTACAATTTTATTTTCCATATTATTATTATTTATTTATTATTATTTATTTATTTATTTTTATTATATTATCGATTTAACATCGTTTTTAGTTTGAATTAAATTATATTTAAAATATTATTTTTTAAATTTTTTATATTTATAAATGAATAACCTTTATAATTAAATTCGATAATTTCATTTGAATTTTTTATTTTAAATAAATCGTTTAATTTAAATCCAATATATTTTTGGTTATTTATTTTTAATTTTTTAATATTTAATATTTTTGTTTGATAATGTTTTGTATATAATTTTTTCATATTTTAATTTAATATATTATCGAAATGACCTCGTTTTTAGTTTGAATAAAAGTGTAGTTTTGTTTAATTAATAAAAATATGTTGTATGTATACCACTATGACATATTGTCATTAATAATAAATTAGATGTCAAATTGTCATATGTTATATTGTCATGACAGATAGTCATAAAAAAAAATCTATTAAATTAATAATAGATTTAGATAAGATAGGTAAGAAAGTTGAGGGGTTAAGAAAGATAAGATTGTTTTCGTTGGAAAGGTTTTTGAATAGGTTTAGTTATTGTATTATCATAATTAGATAA
>Ga0115011_10001094_pt1 | contig 19791 bp, 22 predicted proteins | sample TroAtlMetagenome_2_FD_88705 | JGI IMG/M metagenome (GOLD analysis project Ga0115011, IMG submission 88705) | Marine eukaryotic phytoplankton communities from Atlantic Ocean - Tropical Atlantic ANT8 Metagenome | ecosystem: Environmental > Aquatic > Marine > Oceanic | place: Tropical Atlantic...
CACACACTGTCTTTAAACAGGAGCGCATTTTGGCCTCAATTCGACAACAAATCAATATAGCTTAAAACCCAAGTGCTGTCTGGAATGCGATAGCGACGGCAGAGGGGTGGACCTCTTGGTATGCTGACTAGGCCCGTATAGATGGAAGAAAAGGTGGGCGTATTGAGTTGATAGGGGAGGACGATGATGGTGAGCCTCTATCGGAATTCGGAGTTGTTTTGACCTATCGTCCGACATCTAGGCTTGAGATCTGTTGGGACACGACCTCTCCAGCCCCAACAAAGGGTACCTCGCTCACATTTAATGTGGCTCGTGATGGCAAGGAGACTAGGCTCAGCCTCGTTCATTCAGGCGGGAGGGTGCTAGAAGACGAAGAGGCCAGAGAAGAGCTTGAAAAGACATGGCGCAGGGCCTTTAAATCTCTTAGAAGCGCATTAGAAGATTAAGAACTCATATTCAGACCTTGCCTAGATTCAATTTGTGAGCTAAAAGGCGGGGACTCGGAGGAAGTATCATGGCTTTTCGCGCCAAACCAAGCACTAGCGGCAAATTTCAAATTAACTACAAGGACTCAGATGCCTTGAAGAAGTACCTCACAGAGGGCGGGAAAATTCTCCCGCGTCGTCTTACAGGGCTAAACGCAAAAGAGCAGCGTATGCTCACAAATGCTATCAAAAGAGCAAGGCACCTAGCTCTGGTCCCATACGTTAGAGGCGAGTGATAAGCACCCCCTCCGTTTGAACTGAGATTGTTGGGGGGCCAATGCTAAGGCGCATCGCAATTATATACGGCGTGGTTGGTCGAGCCTTCGGTCAGCGAATCGGCCCGTTATTTTCTATAGTTTTATTTGGTATCCTGCGCCTCTTTATGGCACTGGGAATGGCGCTGGATAACGTTTTCTTCCCGTCTCTATGGAGAAAGAGGATAGAGCGACCAGTCGTAATCGTTGGTACGCCTAGGAGCGGCACTACATTTCTACACCGTTTTTTGGTGGATAGGAAAGTAGGGGCTGGTTTTCAGCTGTACAGAATGTTGTTCCCATCCTTGTTATTCCAGGCGATATTAAAGCCATTCCTACCAATTCTTGAGAAGCTCAGCCCTGCCAGGCATCACATTGCGGCAGCACACAAGACGAGTCTGGATTCAGTCGAGACCGATGATGTAACGGTGTTTTTTAGGTATCTAGATGGATTTTTCCTATATGGTTTCATACTGGCGTGGGACGATAGAGTGGACCACAAATCCTTGGTGGACCCTCGGATAAGAGACACATCACCGCGAGACTATGATTGGATGGAGAGGTTGTGGCGCAGGAATCTGGTCGCCCACAAAAGCGATAGAGTTGTCGCCAAGTTGTTCACCTTGTCTATGCGCATGTCTAGCTTCACCGAAAGATTCCCAGACGGTAGAGCGATATATATGGTGAGGGATCCAGTTAGCGTTATCCCTTCTACTATGAGCCTTGTGTCAGGACCTTTACAGGCTAGGTTTGGATTTTGGGACCTAGATAGTGATCTTAGGGATATGTACTTGGAAAGGCTTTATGTTGGGTTGGTCGACCTATACAGAGGCTTTCATGACGATTGGACCAGCGGCGCGATTGATAAAGAGAAAGTTTTTGTCTGTGCCTACCCGCGCTTGATGGGCGATTTCGATAACCTAATGTTAGAGTTGTTTGACTTTATTGGTGAGGATGTAACTCCCGAATTGAGGAGTGAGCTCGCAGAAATGGCTGAGTCGCAAAGAGGCCACAAAAGTGGACATAAATACGATCTTGGCAAGTTCAACCTTGACGAAGCTAGAATCCGGCGCGATTGTGCCTTCGTGTATACGACTTTTCTCAACCCAGCAGAAGAGGCTTTGAAGGAGACGGTGTGAATAGAATATTGTTAGTAAGTGGGTTTATGTTTGGCTGTAGCGGTGGGGGGAGCTCAGAATTCACTAACGTAGACGCTTCAATCGCGGACACTGTAGCGACAGTCGTAAAGGTGAACTGGTCTCTAGAAGAGGAGGCTCAGGTATGGTTCGAATATGGCATAGATGGGGCGTGTGAGGGTCACGAGACTAGTTCAATAACGGGATCCCAAGGGGAGACTCTACTTCTAGGGCTACCGCCTGTAACAGACGTCTGCTTTGTAGGGTTCGCTGAACTTGGGGGTGATGTTGTTGAGGCTGAATCTCAAACAATCAGAACAGGCAATCTGCCATCTGCCTTCTCGACGATGACTATAGAGGATTACAACCCAGATAAGGTAGCCCCAGGGTATATCGTTGGAAGTAATGCTATTGACCCCGCGATGCTCTATGTCGTAAACAGAGAGGGCGAAATCGTATGGTATCAAGAGCCCGTTAATGAATATCTCAGACCGCAGATGATCATTTCTCAGTCAGGTGATTCCTTTATATACAATGAGTTTTCAAAGGATTTCACGGATGATTCTAGTAAGATATCTAGGGTCAGTTTTGGTGGTGAGATAATCGAAGAGTTTGACACGCCAGATGGCCACCACTCCTTCCAAGAGCTTCCCGATGGCACTATAGTCTACATCGCAATTGATGTTCGTGAGACGGATGAGTGGGGTCTTGTAGTGGGGGATTCAGTTGTTGAGATTCCACCAGATGGTAGTGATCCAGTGGTTGTTTACACAGTATGGGATGACCCAAACATCGAGCTGGGGCCTCATTCTGAATGGGACAGTACCTTCTATCCTCAAGGTAGAGATTGGACACACGCTAACTATATTTACTACAGTGAAGATAGAGACACATACACAATATCTTTCCGTAATGTAAACACAGTAGTTGAATTCGATCGTTATACGGGAGAGACCATTCGTTCGGTTGGTAGGTTTGGCACTCACGCGACCGATCCAGGGCTTATACAGTACCCTCACGCTGGGTACTGGACCGCGGACGGAACGTTAATGTTCCTAACAAGCCCTCCAGGAACCAATGAGTCTTGGGGTGTAGAGATGTCATTCGATGATCAGAACATGGAGGCGGAACTCGTCTGGTCATACGGTAATGATGAGGGGCATAAGGCACTTATTTTAGGTGAGGCCCTAAGGCTTAGTAACGACAATACGCTTGTAAACTTCGGTTCAACGGGGCGGCTAATCGAGGTGACACCCGACGGTGAAGAGGTCTGGAGTCTATATACGTCCATTGGGACATTTCCAGGCCACACCACCATCCTCGAGGACTTTTACGGAGAAGATCAATGATAAACCTATCAATACTGAGTTTGTTGGCTGGCTGTGGCGGCACACCAGAGGGTACAGCCCTTCTGACAGCAGAGCAGTCATATGATTTTTCAAATGTACTATTTGCTCAGTCAACCGTGATCACCTCAGGTGTGGATACAACAATTAATTGGAGTAACCTAACGGTAGATCAGCTTGGTAGAGAGATGAGCCCAGACTCGATAGACACTATGTTGATCGTCCGCTTTGAAGCGCTGAGTCACGAAGAGGTAATTCAAGGTGCTGCCGATGATTGCATAGAGCAGCCAGATATTTCTGGAGTTGTCGAGCTGCACCCAGAGGAAGGGCAGGTAAGCGCTAACCTTACTGATTTCAGCTTCATGGGTTACGAGATTGATCCAGCCGAACAGATTTTGGAGGGGATGGGTTCATTCTTAATTACGGCTTATTCCGATGACGCTATCGGCGTTAGGATGATGCACTTTATAGAGCCAGAGGTGGGGGCTGATGCTTCAACTGTTGAACTGGAAAATGGGGTAGCGTCAGTAGATCTGAGCATGGATATAGACGCTGGCACTCCGTTGCCTCTAAATACAACGTCCATTGATTGGGCTGGATTAGAGTTGGATACGCCTTGCGGTACCTTCCCTTTGAACCGGTTTGATAGGTTAACAGTAGTAAAATATGACGACCTAACAATAGCGGATGTGGAGAATGATTTTCTCTATATGGATACTATAGGAACAGATGTATGGAATGCCGACATAGAAGGCCTGAGCCTGTTCGATCTAACTACCATGACATCAGAAACAGGGGCCCCTTTTGATGGGTTTACACCTGATTCTCTATGGCTAGTTGCTTTGAGATGTATGACCTGTGACAACCCCGCGCCACCTTACATCGCCGTTGTTGATGCCGAGTAGATTAATCGTCTGATCTGGCCGTAGCCCTTCTAGATGGGCGTAAAAATACAACCTGAAGAACAGCGCCCACAATTGAGAGGATGATCAGCGTCTGCAATTGTCTATCTTCTGCGACCTCAAAAGCTATAACTATTGCAAGGGCACCTAGTGCTGGGCTCATTAGCCTAATTGCGAAATCGAATAGTGCTGGAAGCAAAACAAGGCCTACTAGAGCGCCAGATATGGGAGCCCAGACTGGCTGTGGGTCAAGATCACCAATGTACGGGTAGATCATCATTCCAACAATAGCCCCAATAATAGCGCCAGCTGTCCTCAAAGCTATTGACCGAAGGAGGGCGCTTAGTAGCGCTCCGATTAGTCCGAATCCTGTCGCAGCACCAATCATTACACCGTCCGAGTGCCCCTCAAACGCGACTAATCCGCAGCACGCACCAACGATAGCTCCTGGCGCTGCGACTACCAGCTTAGGGTGCCTAGCTCCAAACAACAACAGCATGAAACCTAAGATCCCAAATAGAACCCTACCTTCAAAAGGCGTAGACTCGGAAATGGCGCTTATTGAAAAGCTAGATATAAGCTCTTGTAAAGTACTGAGCATAGCGTACCTCTCTGTTGATAAGATAACCTAACCCTAAATGAAAATTTATAAATCCTCAATGGCGCTCTCAATCTTATTCGGATGTAGCTCTGGAAGCGGCAGTGGTTTTGTAGGTGGCGGGGGAGTTGATACGAGTGGGGCTAACACACAAGACTTGCCAGTATCGGAGCTGTATTGGGAGATTAGGGACCGCGGATTAGATCTCATATCGTCAGATGGCCTATTATATGCGTCCACTCAGGCTGGTGGGGCTATCTTGACCTTAGATCCTGAAACTGGCGATGAAGATAAGTTGGCTTGGGACCTAGGTGATATACAGGGGATAGGAATTAACCAGTCCGAGATCCACGCAGCGTTTACCGACTCCCATGTTGAAGGTTGGGTTGGGAGGATTGATCCACCGAAAGGCGTAGAAATACTCGCCTCTTCGACTGATGTGGGAGCGTTGTTTAGAAGCCCGTCGGCTCTCGCTTACGGGGACGCAGGGGAGATTTACGTTCTGGATAGCAAAGCTGAGTCAGTCTGGAGAATAGATGATGAAGGCGCCGTTACTACCTATTTTGAGCTTGGTGGAATAGCGCTCGCCTACCAGAATGGCGCGCTCTTTGTGGGAGGAGATGATGGCGTGTTTGAGGTTACTACCAACGGAGCCACCCAAATTGATTCACGCCCAGCTTTCGGTCTAGAGGTCTTAAATGGGGAATTGATAGCGTCCAACACATCTGAATTTGTTTTTTTAGTCGGGGGCCCCCAGCTGGCGACGGGCAATCTCGGCCGTCCAGGGCCGATGACATTTGTTAATGGAACACTTTATATAATGGACACAATATCGGGTGATGTTTCCATGGTGCAGTTAAATTAGCAACGCCACAGGTTAATTTCCTATCGGAGATCCGTAAGTTAAAACACGTGTGATTACAATGTCTTAGGCAGCCAACTTAATGGAACGCATCTGGTGGCCTCACTTTTATTTTCTGTTTACGTGTAAAGATCAATTTATTTTGTCCGATCAGACAGTTTGGGATTGACGTGTCAATAATATCGTGTATTGTACAAGATAGGACATGGGAGTGTCCCTGGTAGAATTGGAAGATAAATCAAACCTCATTCTTAAATTTTTTTACTATGAGGCAGAGAAGGGAGATAAAAATGGCTAAATCAGCAGCAGCATCTAGAGAGCGTGTAGCACGTAATTTTATACGTCGTTATGGACGCGTTAAGTTCCGCAGACTCTTAGATGCACTTGGACGGTCAGAGAGTGGCCAGGTCATAGCAGATGAATTCGGCGTTAGCCGCGAGCGTGTTCGCCAGTGGAAGAACGCTTTCGGTACCGTAATTACTATGTATCAATTAGATCCTGTAGTTGAGCACATGCTCAATGAGAGAAGAATGGCCTAATAGGCCAGGACTAGGCTCTATACAGAGTCACTAGTGTGACAGTTGTTCAGATATGGTGACTAACGTTCGCCTATTCGGCACCCCTTGGGTTAGATGGGATATCTAACGAAAGGATGGTGAGAGATATGGGACGTAGGGTATTTGTCTTAGGCGGTGGAAATAGCTCTTTTATTGGTAAAGGGCATAAAGATTTCATCTGGAAAAGACATCCAGATTTTGGGGTTCGTGAGAATCCTACCATCAAAGAGTTGATTAAGGACTCGCTGGACAGGGCCTGTGAAGCCGCAAAATTGTCAGATCTATCAGTAGTAGACAGAGCGTTTATGAGCAATTTTCTTGGAGAGTTGTTTGTTTCGCAGGGGCATCTTGGCGCAGCTCTAGTTGGAGCGGATGCCGGCTTGGAGGGTGTACCCTCGATGCGGGTCGAAGGAGCATGTGCATCTGGGGGACTGGCTGTTTCATGTGGGATTGACTCTATTAAGGGCGGCGCAGATGTTGTTCTTGTGGCTGGTGCTGAAATACAGACAACCGTATCTGCTCGAATTGGCGGTGATTATTTAGCTAGAGCATCAGATTATGAGCGACAGAGGAGCATAGACGACTTCACCTTCCCAGCTCTTTTCGCCAAGAGAACAAAGGCTTACCGAGAGAAGTACGATGTGGATGAGGCCGTAATAGGCCATGCCGCTGTTAAGGCCTACGCCAATGCAAATCGCAATCCTTTGGCGCACATGAGTGGTCGTAAGATGACTCTAGAGAATGCGTCCGCGGCTAATGAGCGCAACCCTACATTCCTCAGTAATGAGGAGTATGGTCCCTATATGAAAATGTCAGACTGCTCTCAGGTTTCTGATGGTGCTTCGGCTCTATTTTTGGTCTCCGAAGAAGGGTTGAGGAAGATAGGGGCGTCGGAATCAGATGCAATAGAGATAGTTGGCTGGGGCCAGGCGACATCTAGCCTTTACAGCGATGGCGAGCCGACTGCTTTACCAACTACTGCGCTCGCTGCGAAGCGAGCTTATGAGCAGGCAGGCATAACTGCAGACGCAGTAAATGTAGCGGAGGTCCACGACTGTTTTACGTTAACAGAGATTCTTATGATGGAGGCGCTTGGATTTGCGGCTCCTGGTAAGGGTGGTGACCTTTTGGTTAACGGCGAGACTGACATTGACGGGAGGTTACCTGTAAATACAGGAGGCGGCCTAGTTGGCTTTGGTCACCCTGTTGGAGCCACTGGTGTTAAGCAGGTTGTTGAAATTTGGCGCCAGATGAAAGGGCTCTGTGGCGACTATCAGATTGAAGAACGACCTTCGATTGGTATTACTGCCAACATGGGTGGGGATGATAAAACGGCTGTTGTGGGTCTGTATCGAAACCTATAAAGAGGGTAATTCGATGAAACGAGTATTTGTATTTGGCTCCGCAGCGTTTGTTTTGTTTTTTTCTGCACAAACAATCTTGGGCATTGAAGGAAGAGATAGCGTAGGGCTGGCTGGTGCGGAGCTTACGCCTCAATCAGAGGTCGATCAGGCTGTTGTGGTTCAATCAAATTTACTGAGTGCGACTAATAGCGGAAATAATGCCGCAGGCCTCGTGGCAAGAGATCTGCCTGCCACCGTTGTGATAGACCGCAATAAAGTGAATTTCGGACCCGCGCCAAATGTCGCTAATGGCGGGCCTCCAAACAGCGCAGCAGTAGCGTTTAGAGAATCAATGAGCACTCCGGCTAACCAGCTTATAGCGGAGATATCTCCCAAGTGGGCTCGGGCTGCTCAAGTAAGCGAAAGTATTGGTGACACAGCCGCCCAAGAATTTGCCTTAGGGATGATTCAGCGTTTGGCGGCAATGTCTATGGAAGTTGGGGTGAGTGAGGAAGACGTAGTTGAGCTGCACCTAGCATCCCACCAGCATTTTGAGAACACCCTCGGCGGCCCCAAAAATATTCTTGTGTCCATTAATTCTGGAGAGGCGTCTGGCCCATAATGTTCCAGATATGGACCTGTTAGTCTTGCAGTAGCTTACATTTGAGTCTTATTACAGCCAAGGTCATTGTTATGGCGTCACTCAGGGTGTTTAGGCGAGTGTCCCCGTCGTAGGTCCAATCTATTGGTATCTCTTCTACATTGAGTTCGAGCTTTTTAGCTCGAGCTAGAATCTCGACATCAAAGGCCCAGCCATCAGTCGTCAGCGCTGAAAATAGCCTTTTTGCTGCGTCAGACCTGTACGCTTTAAAGCCGCACTGGGAGTCTTGAATACCTTCGAGTATTACCGCTCTTACAAATATGTTGAAGGCGCGTCCTACAATATGTCTCCTGAGTGGCTCTTCATAGCGCACTGCCCCCTCTATCTCTCGGGATGATATTACAACCTGGGCTCTTGGGTCCTGTTTGAATCTTTCCAAAAACCGAACTATTTGCTCTGGGGGCATGGACCAGTCTGCATCGGCTGTAAAGACTATATCTCCCTTACACAGCTTCACTCCCTCTCGTATAGCTGCGCCCTTGCCTGCGTGTGGCCGACTGATGATTGTAAAGCGTTCATCCGTGTCACACAGATCTAGCCCTTGGCGGAGTGTGTGGTCAGTTGAGCCATCATCGACAATTATCACCTCTGCTGGGACTTTAGACGATTCAATCGCTGACAGAGCACCTGCAAACGCGGTCTCTATACGCTGCTGTTCATTAAAGCAGGGAATGACTATTGATAGCGCGGGCTTTTCCATATGCCCTGAAGTGTAACTGCAATTTACACTCGTGTCTTTATGGCTCAGCAAGCCATTCTTTAGCCCGACTCTAAAAATAATGGCATGACTGTTGAGCAAAGTCTTGACGTGGCAAGAGTTATATCTTACAATTATCCGAGTGTGGGTGAGGAATATATTTGTGACGTTAGGCAAGAGGGGAGTGTAGATGAGTCAGTTGGTTTCATTGGTAGATCAGGTTGTCATTGGAGAGGAATCTTTTTTGCCTCCAATAACGGATCTTCGTAAGGAGGAATTGGCCCTGAGGGTGGAGGAGGCTATCTGCAGATATGACGGCCGGATCCTTATAGGAGGTGAACCTAAAGATGCAGCTGAGTGGGCTGTTAGAGAGGTTTCCGTTTGGTTGTCGCCATCAGAATCTAGGGAAAAAGGCCAGAGTATAATCAACTGCGTAGAGGAGATGGTCGCGAAAGCACGAAACTCACCTAATTCCATAGATCTGCTATTGAGAGAAATGGTCGGACGGTTCGTGGTTAGGGGAACTGTTGGACTTTGATAGATATGCCTGTTTCCTAGAGGCGTTAAGTCGGTCACCCTGTTAGGCTTAATCCTGAGATGTCATCAATTATATCAGTCATATGCTCTACTGGAATGCCAACTGGTGAGAGAGTCGATATTGTACGGCGTCGCTTCGGCAACGGAGAGGGTCCAAGGTTTGCGTTAGTCGCTGGCGTGCGGGGTGATACCCCTGAGGGGATAAGAGTAGCACACAAGGTTTGCGCTCATCTTCAGGAGCACAACAGTGCGCTAACTGGTACAGTTGATATATATCCATGCGTGAACCCTCTGGCAGCACACAGGGGCATACGCCGCTGGCCATTCTTTGATCAGGACCTCAATCGCCGATTCCCTGGTAGAGCTAATGCTCATGCGCCAGATAGGGTCGCATATCGACTTGTTGAGGACCTCCAGGGCATCGATCAATTGGTGGAGGTGAGGGGAGCGCATTCTGCCTTCACTGAGGCCCTTCAGGCTCATATTCGCAAGGGTGATGACAATTCACTTGAGATAGCTAAACATGCCAACGTTGAGGTTGTTTGGGAGAGAACGCCAGGGCCAAGCTCTCCTTCGACACTTGTCTACCAATTTAGAGACTCAATAGTGTTGGAGGGAGGCACTGGAAATAGGCTGACAAGTGGTGTCGCCAATGACCTGACTAATGGGGTCTTGAACATTCTAAACGTGATGGGTATTTTGCCAGATGAGTGTTTGCCTTTTCACTGGGCGGGTGTGGCGAGACCGAGTGTGGTTGGAGATGACTCAGTTTACAGGCTGCGCTCGGAGATGGGTGGCTTGTTTCTTCCAAAGGTTAAGCCTTGGGACTGTGTAAAGTCAGGTGATAGCATAGGAGATGTTGTAGATCCGATTAGCGGGAGACAACTTCAGAATATTGTGGCACCAGTTGAGGGGCGGGTCTTAGCCCTTAGAGAACAGCCAGTTGTCCTCCCAGGGACAATGGTAGCTAGGGTTGTGAGGGTAGAACCAAATGTCTGAGGTATATAGGCTAGATGCCCCTTATCGTGGGGCCTACAAGTTGGAGAGGCTCACCTTCGGGTCTGGTTCACCCTCAATTTCAGTGGTCGCGGGCTTACATGGTAATGAGCTAAATGGGTTGCACACGTGTAATATTGTTGCCGCGCTTCTAAAAATGATCCGGTTGAACGGAACGGTACATATTTATCCTTCAATAAACACATTTGGTATGGATCAGGGCACCAAGCGTTGGCCTTTAGATGACCAGGACATAAACAAGGCGTTCCCTGGAGATCCAGAAGGCTCCGCTGTCGAAAGGATAGCCCACGCATTGTTAGAGTCAACTGATACTGATATCTGTATAGATATTCACTCTGCCTCTCCTTTAATGAGAGAGATACCGCAGGTCAGAGTTCCATTTTCTGGAAAAGAGGTCGAGTATGCTCGGGCTATGGGATTGCCGATGGTCTGGAGAAGAGAGGGCGATCGTCTGGACACTACAGGGCTGATAGGTGCTTGGCGTTCTCAGGGTAGAGCGGCGCTCCACCTCATTGGAGGTCGAGGGGCGACGCTCGATGTAGCGGCCTCCAGAACAATGGCTAATGGAATAATGAGGCTTTTGTACAACCTTGGTGTTCTTCCAGTCCCCGTAGACGCTGACGAAAATAAGGTCGATACAACCAAATCAGGTGTTGAATACATATACGGTCAAGTTGGTGGTTTTTGGGTACCAGAGGTCAGGGTCGGGGACGAGGTAAAGCCAGGGCACCTGTTGGGTAAAATAACGGAGGTTGTTGGCGGGGGTCTGCTGCAGGAATTTCGAGCAGAGAGTGCGGGGCTGGTGGTTACCGCTAGAACCTATCCTGTCGTTCATGCCCAAGAGTTGCTGATCAGAATTGCAGCGATAATGGAGTGAGTTTTGATAGGGGTTTTTGGGGTGTCTGAAGGTGACGATTTCGATCTTGGTGCGGCTATGGCCGCTCTGGGTGTAAAGCGGATTGATAAAGGAAGAGAAGCGGCACGTAAGCGACCTATTGTTAAGAAGCAGAGCAAGGCCGTGGCTAATGTTCGGCCAAGTCAGTCTTCGAACACAGAGGATAAAGCAGGCCTTCTAAATCAGGCCTTAAAAAACAATGATGCCTTAACGTTGGAGCTTACAAACACTAAGGATATTCTGAAAACAGTCAGAGCCCAACACGAACAGCTCAAATTGGAAAATGAGGCCCTAAAGACTGCACTATTAGAATCCAACCCTGTGGTGACTGAGCATTCAGAGGACGAGGGCGCGTTCTCAGCAATATTTCGCGAACGTGGCCTTCGTGGTCGTTCAGAATATATTGATCTATTTAAAGACCTTATGGAGACTCAGCGTCTATTTGATATCCTACCAGATACCCTATCTAAGAACCCAAATTCGCTCAGACACATGTTGAATTCAAGGATCGTCTTGAGCTGTAAGGGTGATCATTGCTCAGCTAGCGGGCCTGTTTCATTTATCTTGGTAGCTCCAGAGAGGTGCGAGATATGTGGCGGTTCCAATAAGTCCTCAGAGCCCTTACAAGACTTGTCGGAAAATTTAATGCTGAATGGAATAACAAAAGTAGCGGTGGTGACGAGCATGTTGGCTTTAGCTAAGGCCTTAAAGGCCAGCATTAATCAAAGGATCGATCTAACTATATTGCCTGTAGGAAGTTCTGGGGATTTGGTTAAAAATCAACAGTTAGTGATTGACTGGGGAGGGCATCGCCCAAGTGCATTTACTGAGCTTGGGGGTACTGTGTTGTTGAGGAGTAAATCATCTACGATTATGGACCTGTCAAAACGAGTTTGTTCTTATTTGAACAAGCTAGATAGGTAATATGAGATCTGATCTCAAGGCCCTTATTCATGTGGTCATATTTAACCTAATAGGATGTAGTGGCGATCTCTTACCAGGGGAGGTCGTGGTCCCTGGTGAATTAGCAGCAGAGGTAACCTCTCCAGAGGGGCTGCTGTCATTTGGAGCAGATGTTGCCGTAAGTGGAGATGGCGAGCGTATCGTGGCAACGGCTCCTGACATCGGCTGGGCAGGTTGGCCTGGCGAGGACGAGATCCAGATACCCAGCGCGACATCGATAAATGTTTGGTTTGATTCCGAGCGAGCGATTGCTGGTGTAGGCGGGTTCGGTATTATCGATATAAACAGCGGTGAGCTCCTTAGGGAGATCAATGAGGCACGAAGTATCAGGGGCTTTGACGGAGGTTGGCTCGCAGCACACACGGACAAGGTTATTCACAGTGATGGGCGTGAATGGATAATACCTGACCCAAGGACCGTAGCTGTTTCTAGCTCTAAATCGGCAGTTATTTCCTGTGACGAAGGCGAATGTCATGCCTTTGAGCTCATTAGTGATGGTGAAGTCTCGTTCTTAGGAGAGGCAGGTGATGGCGGAGACATATGGATAGATGAGGAGGTTATCTGGTGGGGGGCCCCAGATTTGAGTGTAGAGGGTGGGTCTGGAAGTGCGCATAGCTCGGACGGCCAAACTATATACGGCGTTGTCGGCGGACACCTAGGCCGCTCAATCGGAGGCGGCTATGTAGCTGGTGGAGTTAATTGGGATGAGGCGCCCAGGAGAGTTCAGGTAGTACCTCTCGGCGGTGGGACCGTTATTAGCCTCGATGGCCTAGCTGGCCCAGGAACTGTCTCTATTGACTCTAGCCAAGACCTTATGGTTTTGGGGCTGTCGGGTTGGGTAAAAGATGGTGCAACAGGGGCCGTAATTACAGTAGAAAAAGAATTTATTCAGTAGAGCGTGATTGGCCTATAGCGCATCTAAGTTTACTCAATTAGAGCCGTCATATGAGCAACGAGATCGATAGTTTATTAGACCTACCAGAGGTCGAGGCGATGATAGCGCATCATCAAAACGTGTATGGTGCTGTGAACATAGGTGGCGTGGATGATGGCGGAGTGCCTGTCGTTGTCGGAGCTAGGAAGATTGGTTCAATAAGTGGAGATGCGGGAGATAATGAACTCAAAGCATTGGCCCTAAGCCTTAATGCGATCCTTTCGCAAATGGTGGAAAGTCGCAATATCAAAATAGATCTTTCAAAGCGGATGATGATGTTGGTCGAGCGGCTGCAGAAGGCGGAAGAGAGGCTGGCTGGTCCTATGCGTCGGCGAAGCGACGATATTGAGCGGCAGTCAGGTCAATTAGCAGAAGCAGCTACAACGGATCCTCTCACTGGGGTGCTTAATCGTAGAGGTTTAGAAATCCGCCTGAACAAGGCAGTTGGCGCAGCGATAGCCGACTCTACGCCTATAACGGTGCTGATGATAGATGTAGATCATTTCAAATCAGTAAACGACGACTATGGACACTTAGTTGGAGACAAGGTTTTAGCGTTGTTGGGAGAAACTCTGAGTAAAGGTCGCAGGAGCGAGGACCTAATAGGCCGCTGGGGTGGAGAGGAGTTTTTGGCAGTGCTTCCAGACTGTAGTGTTGAGGATGGAAACCACATCGCAGAGTCAATAAGAGGCGCTATAGAGGCCCTGGCTATAGAGACAGAAAAGGGCGAGTTGAGGATTACCGCTTCTATCGGTGTCTGTGGGGCCCACATAGCGATGGATGATGTTGTATCCATGGAGCAGTGCGTGCTTGATATCGTATCAACGGCGGACGAGAGACTATATGCAGCAAAGGAATCTGGGCGTAATTGCGTCGTCTCGAAGTAGTATTTTTTAATTGTTTTTTTCAGTATTTATTGGGAGCGAACCATGGGAATTCTTAAGGGAGCGTTGAGTGTTCGGCGCTACAAGGTGGAGGGTAATCCTCCTGAACAATTCAGGGATTATATAAAGGAAGGTTTGTTGGCGCAGGCGTTCCATGAACCCGCATCCAAGACCCACAAAGAAGAGGTCTCTGGCTGGGTTCAAGTTCAGAACCTTCTCGAGACCAATTTCGAAGATTACAATAGCTGGCTGTTCGAGCCCTATGTCCTATTCTCTCTTCGAATAGATAAAAAGACGGTACCTGCCACTCTATTGAAGGCCCATGTCGACCTTGCGTGTAAGCTATGGGCAGAGAATAAGGGGCAGCCTAAATGTCCTGCTGGCGTAAAGAGAGAGATAAAGGACCAGAAGGAACTAGAGATGCTGAAATTGACTCTACCTAGAGTTAGAACAATGGAGGTCTGCTGGAACTTTGACAAAGGTGTTGTTCTGTTCCACAGCCACTCGGAGAGTGCCAACGATCATTTCAGAAAGCTTTTTCATAGAACATTTGGGCTAGAGCTCCACGCCGAGCAGCCAGCGGAATGGTTAGATGAAGACGTTGCAACACAGATTGAGCTGAGAGGTAATAGCGACTTCTCAGAGACTGGAGCAGAAGATGGTAGTTGAAGAAAAATTGGCGTCCGTATCCTGCGACTTTTTGACGTGGCTCTGGTTCACAACTGAGAAAGAGATGGGCAGTATCGATCTCGGCGAATCATTGGGTCGCATCGACTTTTGGGTGGATGAACGCCTGGCGTTTAGGAGTCAAGCAGACGATAAGCCAATAGCTGTAATGACGGGAGAGAACCCATCGACCACCCTAGAAGCACGCGCTGCTTTGGCTGGTGGCAAGGTGCTGCGTGATCTGAGGATAGGATTAAGAATAGCAGAGCGCGAGTACACAGTCACTCTACGAGGACCATTGTTGGACATGGCTAGCGCTAAAGTACCTCCCGATGAGGCGAGTGGTGGCGAAGCGATCTACGATAGAATGTATTTTTATGAAGAGCTACATAGCCTTATCCAAGGGTTGTTTAGGGTGTTTTCATCTCAAAGGACCTCTGAAGAGTGGAGCACTGATATACTGCCAGCCATGAGGGCTTGGATTAGAGGCGGAGAGGCGGAAATATAGAGTTGATAGAGATAATTTGTTTAACGTCTACTCATTGGTGCTCATCATTGGTTATCTAACCTATGAATGATTTTTCAAGTTATGAGATAGTGTTTTGGGCGCGGTTAGCTCAGCTGGATAGAGCGTTGGTCTCCGGAACCAAAGGCCACAGGTTCGAATCCTGTACTGCGCACCACACTAAAACTAGAAGATACATAGTTTAGTGCAGCTATTCTTAGTTAGTAAAAAGAAATAAGGAGAACAGATGATCATCGCAGGGATGCTACTTCAGTCAGTCGCACTTGGCCAGGTGCCGATAGAGGCTCCTCCAGCAGTTCCAGTCTATAGGAGCGCTGAGCGTCAAGGTGGTCCGTTTGGGCTCGGAGTTTCAATCGGTACCCCAACAGGCATCACTGGTCGTTTGTGGTTTAGTCAGGACTCAGCCCTTCAGTTCTCAGTGGGAGGCAACATAGGCGAAAAGGGTTCATTAACGGGCTCTATGGATTACATTGTAGCTCTCGATCACCTCTCCGAAGCCGATGGTAACTACCACACAACGACCTATTTAGGCGGTGGCGTTGGTTTCGATACTATCTTCGACAGGTCCGATAGCTCTCTGTTTTTTGGTCCTAGATTAGTTGGAGGTGCATCACTATCTGTCCCTACACTGCCAATAGATATATTCATTCAGATCGCGCCGACTTTGTTTGTCGTTGAGGATTTGACGTGGTCGATGGGCGGTCAAATAGGCGCCCACTATTACCTGTAGGCTCCACGTGATACTGTGTAGGCAGGTGAGGATGGACAGTGGGGTTTGAAGGAGTAAGCACATATATTGACGAAACGCTTATCCAAGGGATATTGGCGGGCGTTTTACTGCTATTGGTGGCTTATTGGATCCGATTTGCTAATAATTGGCTGTGGAGAGAGTCTTTTTTGAATGACGGACTGTACCCTCGTTGCGTGAATAGTTTGGGCTTAATTGTCGAGCCCCTATCCTCAGGGCCTAGGCTAATGGCTAATGGGAAATTTGAGGGTCGTGAGGTTGAGTTGACGATGGAAGGCTCTTTTAGAGGTAGGCGTTTAATATGCAAAATTGGGGATAATGCAGAAAGATTAGTGTTGGGTGGGGCACTTAATGGGGCGGAAAAGGAGCTTGAGGCGTGGTTGTCGTTTCAGGCCAACGGTTTAGGGGACAGTGTTTCGTCTGAATCAGAGATGGTGTGCGAATGAGAATGTTTCCACTTGTTTTGACAGGCCTACTTTTGGGCTGCCCAATGAACGTTAGATACAACTACGATGCTTTTGAGAACCTAGATGAGAGAGCTGAAGTTGAACAACTTATGGCAGACCTTGGGGCAAGGGAGGCTTCTCTCTGGGAGCCCGCTTTTGGCGGTTTGGCGGCAAAGGGTGACCTAGCTGTATCGTTGTTGAGTGAAGCAATTTTTGGACCTAGTCCTTTAGCGGAACGAGCTTTACTGGTGCTTGGAGAAATAGCGACAGACAGGTCACTAGCTGTGGTTGAGGCCTCAAGAGAGAGCCCGAGGCTATCGGCTTGGGTGGACAGAGCATTCCTAAGAGCAGAGAGTAGCCTATCATTGAGATCTCGAAACGACTATACAGCTGGAGAGAGGTATCTTACCTGGTTCCCAGGCGGAAGTGAGCGTTCGCAAGTTGAGTATAACATGAGCCAACTCAGCGCCTCTGTTGCCTATGAGAGACTTGGGGGCCAGGCTACGAAGGGAGAGCTCGCGGATTTCGCTCGAACCTATCCAGACAGTCCAGAAGCTCATGAGATCCGAGAAGTGTTAGCGAATTCATTTCTGTCAGATGCTCAGGAACTGATCAGAAGGCAGGACTACCAAGGGGCTTTAGGTCGCCTAAATCTAGCCTCAGAATGGGGAGGGGAGGAATTCGTACTAGATACAAAGGTTAGAACGCTTGTCTTGGCGGGAGCCAGCGCTGCTTCAAGTGGTAACATCACAGTTGCAATAGAGGCTTATGAAGAGGCCGTTAGCCTTGGTGCTGAAGAGGGTCGAGCTCTAGCTAGTCTATATGTCACACAGTCAAGAGACAGCCTTGGTAGAGGTATGCTCTTGCAGTCTGTGGACCAAGCTGAGAAAGCCCTGAGTCATAGTCAGTCGGTGCAAATGGATGTACGTACAATACGTCGACAGCATGCATCATTATTGATTCGCCGGCTTCAATCTGGGCAGGCTGTAGACTCAGTGGCATACGCCCTGCTTGTAACCAACGAAGACACGCGCTCAATATTGGAACAATATATTCTTTCCCAGCCAATCGGAATAATCACACCCGTGATAAACCTTCTGACCACAAGGAGTTCCGCTGATTCGCAGGCTCAAGTTTTTCTGGCAGAGGTTGTGTCAGAGGTGGGCGACCGGTTGTCGGCAAACGTGGACCGTCACCTAAACCAAAACCTACAGACTCTTATTGGTAGCAACGTCGTTTTGGGTACGAGTGAATCAGGACCTATTAGGGATTCGGCTCGGACAGACGTCCAGAGATACTTGGAGTTCGTAGGTAGCCTTGGAGGAGAGGGGGTTAGTGGGGAGATCCTCACTAGAGATGAGGTGATATCGGCGCTTAGGCGAGGGCAGCGCCCAGGGATGGAGTCAATATCTAGGACGGTAAGAGCTCAATTGCTCCTTATTGGGCTTGATTCTGTTAGAGAGGTAAGATCCCGCCTTAGAACTGATACAACGTCAATGGTAGCGGCGTTTATAGGAAGGGCAGACCTACCAGTCGATCTTCTTGACTGGACCCTTTTAGTTGAACAGTCAAAAGGAATATCAGGAGGGGTCGTCACCCTATCTTCTGGGTCTAGCTCTAGAGTAGAGATCGATAATGGGAACCCGCGAAATGGAATATTTGTCACAATTACCGTTAATGAGGAGACCAGCGAGCTAACTGAGCCACAGACCTCAGATGCTCTTACCGTTCTGTTTGGCACAGCGCGGCTCTTTAAATCAGTGGAGCCAGATATGGCTGGCTTGACTGTATCTATAAGGAAGAGGAGGGGAGCGAACCTCCTGACGGTCTCGCTCGACCGCCGTGATATCGACAACCTAGCCTGGGATATAATCGAGGCTGAGACACCTTTCGGAACGCAACACCTCGTGTTTATTAATCACGAACTGTAACCCTAACCACCTATCAGATGTGTCGCGGCAGAGACTGCTGAGTCTATAAATGGTGCTGGGTAGAAACCCGCCAATACAACCCCTGCAATACAGATTGATATTGCTAATACAGCTGTCTTATCCATACTGACTGGATCGTGGTTATCAGGATCGGACATGTAGAGCGAACGACATATTTGCATGTAGTAGAACAGTCCGACCACACCCATCACGGCGCCTAGCACCACGACGCATTTCATCGCTAATATCCCAGTAGCCCAAGCCGCCCAGAACAACACTAATTTGGCCCAGAACCCAATCATAAAGGGAATGGCCCCTAGAGATAGCAAGAACAACAACATCGCTAACGATAGCCCTGGCGCTATACGAGACAGCCCCGCAAATGAGGCAATTGAGCCATCTCGTCCGCTCTCTACCACCGTGGAAACAGAAAGGAAGATACCCATATTCGTAACTACGTAAGCAAAGCTATAGAAAGCTACAGCTGCGACACCTAGCTCACCTCCAGTGGCTAGAGCGAGCATCAACAATGCCGTGTGACCAACTCCAGATAGTGCCAACATCCGACGAGAGTCGGACTGTACCATCGCCGATAGGTTGCCCTGTACGATTCCGATAACAGCTAGAATCAACATTAGTGTTGTCCAAGCCGCTGTTACTCCAGATAATCCACCTATGAAAAGCCTAACAAGCCCAGCGCCTAACGCTATCTTTGGTGCAACAGAGATAAATGCTACAGTTGGGCCAGGGGCTCCCTGATATGTGTCGGCCATCCATAGATGAAATGGTACGGCTCCGATCTTGAATCCGATACCTGCAATAACAAGCAAAAGGCCTAAAATAAAGAGGGGAGTTGGACCGACTAAAGCCAGCTGTTCGAACGAAGTTGAGCCAGCCATTCCCCAAAGGAGGGAAAAGCCGTACAGTGTAAATGCGGTGGAAACAGCGCCCGTGACGTAGAGCTTAAGGGCCCCTTCAGTTGATCTTTTGTCTTTAGACAGACCAGTCAGAACATATGCGGGGATTCCCGCCAGCTCGAAGGCGATAATCCATACTACTAAGTCTTTAGCCCCCGTAAGCAGCAGCATTCCCACTAGTGAGAAAAGAATCAGTATGTAGTGTTCACCTTGCCTCGTGGGCCAATTCTTATCTACAAAGGATACTGATCCAAAGCTTACAATTACGCCTGCCAACAAAAGGACCCTTTTCATGTATAGACCAAACGGGTCTGATACATATGCTCCACCAAAAGATTCCCCGCTAAAATCGATAGAAAACGACCCTATCAATATCCCTGCCAATACAATCCCAGAAAAAAGACCTAAGATTCGTTTGTTTGAGCCGCTAAGAAATAGGTCCGCAACAAGAACTAGGATGCCTAACGCAAACACAGCCAATTCTAG
>Ga0115011_10001095_pt1 | contig 19784 bp, 20 predicted proteins | sample TroAtlMetagenome_2_FD_88705 | JGI IMG/M metagenome (GOLD analysis project Ga0115011, IMG submission 88705) | Marine eukaryotic phytoplankton communities from Atlantic Ocean - Tropical Atlantic ANT8 Metagenome | ecosystem: Environmental > Aquatic > Marine > Oceanic | place: Tropical Atlantic...
ACAATCGCCCGAAAGGCAATGGCCAAATTGTCTGCCAGAAAAGCGCCTAGGAAGGATGGCTCAAGTGGCGCATTCCATTGCAGCGCCAGCAGAACCAGGGCGACGCCCAGGCCTAGATAGCAAATCGGTGGTACCCAGCGCGCGGCGACGCGTTCACCAGCCAGGTCAACCAACAGAGTGGCCAACATTGCAAGCAGCACAGCTCCTTCAGGGGCCACGGCGCCGGCATTGAGTGCGAGGTTGAGCAGCTCCCCAGGCGCTGTCATGGCCTGTGTGGAGAGAAAAATTACACCCAATAGGGGCATGGCGAACGCAGGATCTGACCAGCTGATGTGACTTTAGCCACGTTGCCTGATCTGATCTTTTCTGATCTTTACCAGCGCACCGATTCATGCAGTTGGTGCGCCGGTGCGATAAAGATTGGGATGGTTACCTCCCGCCTGTGGCGCACACCCTGGTCATTGTCGAAAGCCCAACAAAGGCACGAACCATTCGCGGGTTCTTGCCCAAGGACTTCCGTGTGGAGGCCTCCATGGGACATGTTCGGGACCTGCCAAACAGTGCTGCTGAAGTCCCTGCTGCAAAAAAATCAGAGGCTTGGGCAAAGCTTGGTGTCAATACAGAAGTCGACTTTGAACCCCTTTACGTCGTTCCGAAGGACAAGAAAAAGACTGTTCGTGAACTCAAAGATGCTCTTAAGGGTGCGGATCAGCTCTTGCTGGCGACTGACGAAGACCGGGAGGGAGAAAGCATCAGTTGGCACCTTCTTCAACTGTTGAACCCCAAAGTTCCGGTTAAGCGGATGGTGTTCCACGAGATCACCAAAGAGGCGATTGCCAAGTCGCTCGATCAGACTCGGAACCTGGACATGGAACTGGTTCATGCCCAGGAAACGCGCCGCATCCTCGACCGATTGGTGGGCTACACCCTTTCCCCGCTGCTCTGGAAGAAGGTGGCCTATGGCCTTTCGGCAGGCCGGGTTCAGTCAGTTTCTGTGCGCCTGCTCGTGCAGCGGGAACGGGCTCGGCGCGCCTTTCGCAGTGGTAGCTACTGGGACCTCAAGGCCCAGCTTGCGCAAGGCAAGAGCAGCTTTGAGGCCAAGCTCACCCACGTCATGGGCAAACGGGTCGCTAGCGGCAATGATTTCGATGAGAGCACAGGTGGCCTCAAGGCCGGCAGTGATGTGCGTCTGCTCGGTGAGGACGAGGCACGTGCCCTAGCTGACCAGCTGCAGCAGGGACGCTGGAATGTGGATGCTGTCGAGGAAAAGCCAACGGTGCGAAAACCGGTTCCTCCTTTCACGACCAGCACACTTCAACAGGAGGCCAACCGCAAGCTGCGACTATCGGCTCGCGACACCATGCGCTCTGCTCAGGGGCTGTATGAAAGAGGCTTCATCACTTACATGCGCACCGACTCGGTGCATCTCTCCGATCAGGCCATCCATGCATCTCGTAGTTGCGTGGAATCGCTCTATGGATCGGAATATCTGAGCAAAGGACCACGACAGTTCAGCACCAAAGCTCGCAATGCCCAGGAGGCTCATGAGGCGATTCGTCCTGCAGGAGAAAGCTTCCGCACCCCTGCGGATACCGGTTTAGATGGTCGCGATCTGGCTGTTTATGAGCTGATTTGGAAGCGCACAGTGGCCTGTCAAATGGCCGAGGCTCGCCTCACCATGCTCTCGGTGGAGTTGAGCTCTGGGAAGAACAGCTTCCGGGCCAGCGGTAAACGCATTGATTTTCCTGGATTCTTCCGCGCCTATGTCGAGGGCAGCGATGACCCGGATGCCGCTTTGGAAGGTCAGGAGTTGCTCCTGCCGGCGTTATCAGTAGGAGACAATCCGACGCCGAAGCAGGTGGAGCCTATTGGTCACCAGACCCAGCCTCCGGCTCGTTACAGCGAGGCATCACTCGTCAAGATGCTGGAGAAGGAAGGCATCGGCCGCCCTTCTACCTACGCCTCGATCATCGGAACGATCGTGGACCGCGGTTATGCAACACATCAGGGGAATGCGCTTGCACCAACCTTTACAGCCTTCGCTGTGACCTCATTGCTTGAGGAGCATTTTCCTGATCTAGTGGACACCAGCTTCACGGCTCGAATGGAGAACACTTTGGATGAAATATCTCACGGGAAAGTTCAATATCTGCCTTATTTAAAGGCCTTCTTTAAGGGTGATGAAGGGCTCGAACACCAGGTCTCAAAACGTGAGTCAGAAATTGATTCTTCTCAATTTAGAACGATTGAGCTAGAAGGCTTGCCCTGTGTTGTTCGTATTGGAAAGTATGGCTCTTATTTGGAAAAGAAAAGAGTCTCTGAGGATGGAGAAGAGGAGCTCCTCAAAGCTAATTTGCCTGCTGATATAACCCCAGGTGATCTTGATCAAGAGCAGGCTGAGCTTCTGATTAAGCAGAAGGCCGATGGGCCTGAAGCACTGGGCGAGGACCCTGAAACCGGAGAGCTTGTCTATTTGCTTTTTGGTCAGTACGGCCCTTATGTGCAGCGGGGGCAGGTGAGCGAAGACAATCTCAAGCCCAAGCGGGCGTCCTTGCCGAAGGGCGTTAAGCCAGAGGAACTCAGTCTTGAGGATGCTTTGGGCTTGCTTCGTTTACCGCGGTTGCTTGGAGAACACCCTGATGGTGGAAAGATTCAGGCAGGACTTGGTCGCTTTGGCCCTTATGTGGTCTGGAACAAGGGCAAATCCGAGAAGGACTATCGCTCCCTTAAGGCAGAGGATGATGTTCTTCTTGTTGAGTTGAGCCGTGCTCTGGAGCTGCTGGCGATGCCCAAGCGTGGGCGCGGAGGCCGAACGGCTTTAAAGGACCTTGGTGCTCCTGAGGGAAGCGAGGAGAAGGTGCAGGTCTACGACGGTCCTTATGGGTTGTATGTCAAGCAAGGCAAGGTGAATGCATCGTTGCCTGAAGGCAAGGGCGCTGATGACATCACTCTGGAGATAGCCATAGAGCTTCTTGAAGCAAAAGTCGCCAGTAAGAAAACCAGCAAGCGTGCAAAGCCTGCTGGGAAAACAACGAAAAAGCCTGCGGCGAAAAAACCTGCGGCCCGCAAAACTCCTGCCACCACAAAAACTGGGCGATTGCGTGCCAGTGCCGTAAGGGTGATCAAGCCTGGTGACACATGATCCGGATCGAGAGGACAAGCTTTAAAGGATCAGTGTTTGGCGTTGTGCTGTCCTCACCACTGCTTCTTCTGATGCTGCAGTCATGTTCCTCGACACCGCTTGGCCAGCAGCTTGCCAATAGTTTTGATGTTCCAGCTGAGCCTGTTGCTTCAGAAACGGCATCAGCCATCCCTGCGGTCAATTCCTCTAACTCCACGACTAAGCCTTTAAAGCGATCGTTATCACAACAAGCTGATGCTGGTTCGCTTGATCAGACCTCTAACTCGAATTCAACTGTTGTTTCAACGGCTCAGAATCCTCGAAGGGCTGACTTGAAACCGGTTGCTCCGTTTGCTCCGATCAGCCCGCAGCCGTATCGAATCATCATCAAGCTTTCCGGGGCTGATCCTTCCGCTCCTGCAGAAGTTGTCACGCAGGCCTTGCGCAGGGCGGGTGTGAACTTTGAGGTTGAGACCATTGAGCGTGTTAAGGCTCAGCCCACGCTCAAAGTGATGCCTTCAGGGGCAGGAACGAATCCTTGATTCGGTTGGCTCATCGATTGCGGCGGCAGGAGTCAAGGTCAGTTGTTCCATTGAGTCGTCGCAAGGCAGTTGGAATGATGGAGACCTCCTATTTGGCTGCTGCATTTGCCTTGATTTGGGTGGCCTTGTATTACCTGCCTGTTGGCGGCGCGCTGTTTCGGCTGGCCTTGCCGCTGCCTTTGGCGCTGCTGCATGTTCGCCGTGGTCCCAAGGTGGGCATTGAAGGCGTTGCCGTTGCCGTGCTGCTTCTTGTGGCTCTGATGGGTCCAGTGCGTGGACCTTTGGTGTTGTTCCCCTATGGCCTGCTTGCTTGTTGGTTGGGATGGAGTTGGCACAGGCAAAGGAGTTGGTGGTTGAGTTGGGGGGTTGGCGTCTTGATTGGTACTGCGGGCTTTTTGGTTCGGCTCTTGGTGTTGTCGGTTTTAGTCGGCGAGAACCTATGGGTTGTGATTAGTCGCGTTGGCGCTGGGTTGCTTGATCGCTTGGTGGCCTTGCTTCATTTGCCAATCACTCCAGACATCATGCAAGTGCAGTTGATGACCATTGCCTTGGTGATTGTTCAGGAGCTTGTTTACGTGCTGGCTCTTCACGCTCTTGCCTTTTGGATTTTTCCTCGGTTGAAGGCACCGATTCCTGAACCGCCAAGGCTTTTGCATGGTCTTGTTGCCCTCGATCCCCTCTGATTTGGAGACGGCTCCCGCCTGCTCTGGCTTGCCGCCAGGCTGCAAAACCTTTGGTTTTGAGCTCTCTTCTGCTGAGTTGAATCATTGGCTTAAGCCTTGGCGAGATCGACCTTTGGGCTTGTCCTTTCTTTTGGTGTTAGCGGGCTCGCGTACTGCTGAAGTTGACGGCATCTCTGCGGCTGGGCTCACTGCCGCATCGCGTCGTTATACAGCTGTTGCCGATGCAGAGTTGCTGTTGCATGGGCCAAAGCGTCTTCGGCAGTGGCCTTTGCCACCCCTTGCGGCAGGGGTTTCTCCAGCCCTGATTAGTTACGTCGCGGCGCAATCGATTGGGATCGATCCGCTGGTAGCAGCAGTGGGACTCCCTATTTCCCCACCTTTCCCTCACTTGCGCCTTGAAGCTTCTGGCCTGGGGCCTGCGGCTTGCCTGAGCACAGGACAAGCGATGGATCAAGCCCGTGTGGATGCCTTGTGGAAGAGGGGCTGGGCCATTGGTCGTGGGCTTCGCCGGCCACTGGTTCTCGCTGAGTGTGTCCCTGGAGGAACGACGACGGCGCAGGCTGTATTGAGTGGTTTTGGTTTGTCGGTGGCCGATTTGGTTAGCGGCAGTGTTCACAAGCCGCCAAGGGCATTGAAGCAAGAGCTGGTGGATCGAGGCTTGCGTCTGGCTGGCCTCGCTAGCCATAGCCATAGGACTCCGACTCCACAGCGATTAATTGCTGCTGTTGGGGATCCATTCCAACCTGTTGCCGCAGGCTTGCTGATGGGCGCCAGAGTTGCGCAACAGCCTGTTCTGCTGGCAGGGGGTTCCCAAATGCTTGCTGTTTTGGCCTTGGCTCTTGCCGCTGTTGAACCAGACCAGCGTCAGGATCTTGCGAGAGGAGTCACGATTGGCACGACGGCTTGGCTTGCTTCTGAAGTCATCCCTTCTCAAGACATCGCCTCTGAAGCGATTGATTCCGATGTCAACAGGGCTTCAATGGCTTGTCTTGTGAATCGCGTTGGCGATCATTTTGGAGTGCGGCTTTTCGGCTTGGCCGCAGGCCTTCGTTTTCATGGCAGTCGTCATCAGGCTCTAAGGGATTACGAGCTTGGCCATGTCAAGGAAGGAGTAGGAGCCGGCGCGCTTGCCTTTTTGGCTCAGTTGTATGGATCAAGCTCTGATCATCTTGTTGGTGCTTGTGATCAGGCGATGGACCAGTTGCAGGATGCCTCTGCTTCTGCATGCATCTCATCCCCGTAAGGTCTGAGCCATGAAGGCTGAACAGTGCAAACAACTTGCTCTTGGTCGACGGGACGTTTTGCGGCTTGGCTTGCTGGCCGGGCTCGCTGGTTTATCAGGCTGTGGTGGCAACGTCACGAATCCTCTGTTGAGGGCCACTCCGGAAACGCTGCCGGCATCATGGCGCCGCTTGCTGCCGTCTCCCTGGCGTTACAAACCTCTTGTTGCTCAGGCTGGTCAGCAACCCTTCACTGAGGCGTTGAAGCAGGGTGCGGATTTGCTCGCACTTAGTGATGGCTGGCTGACGAGTTTGCCTGAGCAACAGTTGCAACCCATAGCCACGGCGCCATTGGAGCAACGACTCGATGCTCAGGCCAAAGCTTTTTTGGACAGCCTCACCCCTTCAATGGCATCGCGGGTTCTACCGGTCGGGGTTAGTCCTTGGGTGATGGTTTTTCGGCAGGGCGACCCTTGGTTAAAAGAGGCCCGCAATGGTTGGCAGGTGTTGCTTGACCCTGGTCTGAAAGGTCAATTGCTTCTGCCCAATAGTCCAAGACTCTTGATGGCGTTGGCTGATCGGATGGAGGCTGGAGATGGATTGCGTCGTTTGCTTGATCAAGCGATCACATTTGATGAGCGCTACGGCCTCAACTGGTTGCTTCATGGGGATGCACGTGCTGCGGTGCTCCCCTTGCAGCGCTGTTTGCCAAGTCTTCGACGCGACCCAAGACTCAGTGTGGTTTTGCCTGAGAGTGGCGCTCCGCTGCATTGGACCGTTTTGGTGCGTTCTGATGCGACCCGTGAGCCTGTTCCCCAGAGCTGGGTTGAGCAGGCATGGAGTTCGCCATTGTTGAAACAGCTGCTTGCTAATGGTTGGATTCCGCCTTTGTCGCGAGCGGAGCTTCAGCCTGCAATCCGTTCGATTCCAAAGCCTTATCAGCAGATTGTTTTGCCGTCTGATCAGGTTTGGTCTCGTTGTTGGTCGCTGCCACCGCTCACGCTTGAAGAGCAGGCGGAGCTGGAGCAGCGCTGGAGCAAGGACTCTGCCCTTCAACGATTAACCCCATAGCCGACGCCTTGGCGCTGCAGCTAGTCGACGATGGGTATCGGCCAGAAGATCTGGTATCGCTAGCTGATGGGGGCAACGGGGCAGGCAATCGCCACAGTTTTTGCAGGCACTGGCGTCGTGCCTTTCCCACCAGTGCCCAGCTCTGCCGATCAGGTTGTAGCGCTCCTGAGCAAAGGCTTGCAGGTCATGGCCGATGGCGAGGTTGCGTAGCCTTAGCAGATCTGGAATGGGAACGTCCTCTGGGCAGGGCAAGCAGTCCCGACACTGGCCGCAGCGCTCATCCCCAAGACGGCTATCGCCTCGTTGACGAAGTTGACGTAGAGCTTTGCCTTCCCGTTGATCAAGAGGTCCATCGGCATTGGCAAGTTCTGCTGCTAGTTGCAGGTCTTCAGGTTGCGAGGCTCCAAGGGTCAGGGTGCTGATGCCAGCGGCCAATAGGAATCGATAGGCCAGTGTGAGTGGCTTCAGTGGTTGACAGTCTTCAACAAGGGTTTGGCTTGGAGCTTGCAATCGCCCGCCTTTATCAGCTGGTGAGATCGCCATCACTCCCATGCCGTTGGCGAGGGCTTTGCTGGCCAGTGGCATGCGTTGAGGATCAAGCAGGTGGAGATGCAGGCTGCAGAACTGAAAACGTTCACAAACGAGGGCTTCTTCAATCAGGGGGATGGATCCATGACTGCTAAAACCCACCTGGCCCACAAGCTTTTCTGCTTCCGCCCAGCGAAGAAGCGCAGCCCCGTCTCCCTTTAGGCACCAGTCAAGATGCTCCTCGCGATTAAGGCCATGCACGGCAAGGTTGTCAATCCTTGGCAGGCCAAGGCGATTGAGCATGCTCTCAAGTTGGCGTTGCCCTTGTTCAAGGGTTAGCCCAGGAAGAAGCTTGCTGGTGATGATCCAGCCTCCAGCGGGTTGAGCTCCACGTTGCTTTTGCCTTTGTAGAGCTTCGCCTAAAAAGGTTTCTGCTGGCCCATAGGCTGGTGCTGTTTCGATGTGGTTGATGCCTGCTGCCAATGCAGCCTGCACAACGTCATCCATCTGTTCTGCGGAGCTCAGTGCTCTCATCGTTCCCAGGGTGAACAGACTCACTGCTGGTCCCCGACCGAAGGGACGGCGATGCGGCTTCATTCCAGTGGGTCTGAATCTGATGAATCCAAAGGCTCATCTCGATCGGGTTGGCGGCTTTTTAGGTGACGAACTAGAGCAGCCGGACTCACGTCGTTGAGAAAGCGACGGAATTCATCTTGATCTTCTGCATCAGCTTCTGCATCGACGGGGATGGAGGCTTCTGCAACAACTTCCTCCAGCATCCAAATGCTGCAGCCTGTGCGAACAGCCAAAGCAATGGCGTCGCTTGGGCGGGCATCGAGTTCGATACGAGAAGTCGAGGCTTCTCTTGCGTTTGCTTCTTTGGTCTCCTCAGGCTCGGCGTCTGGTTCCTCTAGGCCTTTCTCTTGTGCTTCTTGCTGATTGGGTTCTTTAAGGCGCAGTTTGAGAACAGCCTGGAATGTGTTGTCTTCGATGGCGTGAATGATCACGCGATCTAAATGAAGGTTCCCTGCGCTGAGGAGCTCAACCATGAGGTCATGGCTGAGTGGTCTCGGGGGAGTCGTCTTTTGGATGCCAGCCATGATGTTGTGAGCCTGAGCCTGATCAATCCAGATCGGCACCTGGCGGCGGCCTGACGGATCCCGGAGCAAAACGATCGGGGTACGAGTTGATGCGTCGACGGCGAGTCCCGCCACGCTCATTTCGACCACAGCTACTCCATGCCCCCTTTGTCCGATTATGGCCAGTAGTTGTTGCCGCGGCGGTACTGAAATGTTCACGGGGCTTGTGCAGGCGGTTGGTCGGCTGCAAAGACGTTCGAAAGGTTTGTTGGTAAAGGGCTGTGAACCATTTGCCCCATTGCATCTCGGCGACAGTGTGGCCGTCGATGGTGTTTGTTTGACGGTTGCTGAGCTTTGCTCTGATGGCTTTCTGGCCGATGTCAGTGAGGAAACACTTCGGCGAACAACACTTGGAGCAAAGGCCGATCGAGGCGGCGTGGTGAATCTTGAGCCAGCTCTTCGCTTTTCAGATCGTTTGGGCGGACATCTGGTGAGTGGCCATGTGGATGGCTCTGGTGAAGTGGTCGCTTTGGAGGCACTGCCTCATTCCTGGCATCTGGAGGTTCGCTGGCAGGATCCAGTCTTCGGACGCTACATCTGCGAAAAAGCAAGCATTGCCGTCGATGGCATCAGCCTCACGGTGGCTGGATGTGTGGAAGATGGAAGCAGCTTCTGGATGGCGGTGATTCCGCACACCTGGTCGAGCACGGCGTTGAAACAACTTTCTATTGGGACTGTGGTGAATCTGGAGGCTGATCTGCTCGCTAAATACACCGAGCGACTGTTGGCCAGAGGGCCTAAAACGTCTGTTGGAACGAACCTGCCTGAGCCACCAATCTCAACGCAGTGGTTGGCCAACCATGGCTGGAGCTAATCGGCTGGAGCTAATCGGCTGGAGTTAAGTGGCTTGAGTTAAGTGGCTGGGGTTGAGAGTTCTCCTGGTTAGGTGAGAGATCTTACAAATCGTGGCTGAACCAAATGGCCATCAATACTGTTCAGAAGTTGTTCAATCTGAACCTTTAATGCCCGTTGATGATCGTCCGGACTCATTGGCCACCTTCAAAGCCTTTGCCATGGCAGAAGGTGTCTTGTTGATCGTTTTGGGCGTACTTGCTCTGATCTTTCCCGTGGTTGCATCCTTCTGGACGACGGGAGTGATTGCCGTGCTTTTTCTTGTTGGTGGAATTGTCGGCTGGATCAGCAACCTTGCACGCTCCGCTCGCATGGCCCGCTGGGTGATTTTCAGCCGCCTGGTTGTTTCAACCTTGTCTCTGGTTGCTGGTGCCTGGATGCTTTCAAATTTCCGCAATCCTGAGGAAGCCGCCGCTCAGGTGGCAGCCTTGGCCCTGGCTATTGGCATCGTGTTCTTGGCAGAAGGCCTAGTGGCATTTTTTACGGGATTGGCTCATAGCAAGAACGCTGGCTCTGGCTGGGCCATTGCCAATGGGGTGATCACCTTCATCCTTGGCCTGTTGATCTTGACGATGAAGTTCTGGGGCTTGTTATGGGTTCTTGGCGTATTGGTTGGTATTAGCTTCCTGTTTAGTGGAATTGATCTGATTGGTTTCAGCTCAAGCCTTCACGATGACAAACAGCCACCAGCTGCAGCTTGAAACGTCTGGGGAGAGACGATTCAGGCCTCACCCATCAATCGATTATTCCTCTGTTTTTTTGTCTCCTAAAGGAAGCAGCCAGATCGAACCAGATTCTTTGCGGATTTCAATCCGGAATTCTTGACCTGGTTCAAGACCAAGCCTTTTTGTGTAGGCATGGCCAATGAGGAGATTCCCATTGCCATGGACACGTGTACGGAACTCGGCTTGCCGTCCCCTGGAGGCTCCCCCAGATCCGCCTCCATTAGAAGGAAGCTTGTATCCCTTGGCCTCCACAAGAGCTCGGTAGAAACTCTTGCGTAATACCCTTCCGCTTGGGCCTACATAGCCACAGCCACGAGCAATTTCATCCTCGCGACGATTGCTGAGTGACCTCGCTTTGTCGAGCAGTTCTTTACCGACCAGCATTTCGCCAGTATTTAGTTGTACAAATTCTGACGAGTTCTTTTAATTGTGGCAAGGGATTGCTTGAAATTCCCTCATTTTTGATCGAGATTGTCGTCTAGAGAAGGTAGAGGATGATGAACAAAATCACCCAGATGCCATCCACGAAGTGCCAATAGAGCTCTGCCGCTTCCAAAGGGAATTGATTGTGACTTGTGATACGACCACCGGGTGAACGTGACTGCCACCACACAATCAGAATCATGATCGCTCCAAGGGTGACGTGAAGCCCGTGGAATCCTGTTACCGCATAGAAGGTGCTGGCATAAAGGTTGTCAGTTAGGCCAAAGGGCAGGGTGAAGTATTCCACCATTTGACTGGCAAGAAACGCGATCCCTAGGCCAGCAGTGATCAGTAGCCAGCGTTGACATCTTGCAGACTCGCTCCGCTTCAATGCCTGACCGGCGCGATGGAAAGTGGCGCTACTCACAAGCAGTAGCACGGTATTGATGGTAGGGAGAGGCAGCTCGAGCTCGTAGATCGCGTCGGGCATCAGTGGATTGACGGCCCGGAAAGTCAGATAAGCAGCGAAAAAACCTGCAAAGGTCATCCCATCAGCCACAAGGAATGTGGCGAGTCCAAACATGCGATGGTCTTGATGGTGCTCGTCGGTGTTGGTCAGACTCTCTTCAGAGCCTTGCTCGATCGGTGTGGTTGTTGTCATTGGCCGTTGGTCCAGAGGTCACGGCCACTGGTTGCGGCCAGGTCGAGTTGGTCTGCGGGTACGCCATAGCCATAGGGCTCGGTAACCAGTGGTGCCTCACCGGTCCAATTCTCAACAGGTGGAGGCGAACTGGTGAGCCATTCAGGTGTGAGTGCATTCCAGGGATTGTCGCCGGCAATGCGACCCTTGAAGGCACTTTGCACGACGTTGAAGAGGAAGGGGAGCGTGCTGATGGCCATCAGCAAGGCTCCGACACTGCTGAGTTGATTGACGAAAGCGAATTGAGGGTCGTATTCCGCGACGCGTCGCGGCATTCCATAGAGGCCAAGCCAATGTTGTGGTGCAAAGCAGAGATTGAAGCCGACAAAAGTTAGTAGAAAATGAAGACGTCCAAGGTCTTCATTGAGCATTCGGCCCGTAAATTTTGGATACCAGTGGTAGATCGAGGCAAAGATTACAAATACAGATCCGCCGTAAACAATGTAGTGAAAGTGGGCCACGACAAAATAGGTGTCGTGAACATGAATATCGAATGGAACCTGAGCAAGAGCAACGCCTGTAATCCCACCAAAAACGAAGTTAAGGATGAACCCACAGGAGAAGAGCACGGCACTGTTGAGGGTTATTCGACCTCCCCAGAGAGTCGCAAGCCAGTTGAAGAATTTGATGCCAGTGGGGACCGCAATGAATGAGGTCGCGATTGTGAAAAAGAGGCGCATCCATGGCGGAGTACCGCTGGTGAACATGTGGTGTGCCCAGACAACCAAGCCGAGAACAACGATGGCCATAATTGAGTAGACCATTGTTACGTAGCCAAACAATGGCTTGCGGCAGTGAACAGGAAGGATTTCGCTGACCAGGCCGAAGGCAGGCAGCACCATGATGTAAACAGCTGGATGAGAATAAAACCAGAACAGGTGTTGATAGACCACTGCATTACCACCCATGCTTGGGTTGAAGAAACCTGTATGAGCAACAATGTCGAAACTCAATAAAATAAGGGTTCCAGCCAGAACTGGTGTGGAGAGAACAACAAGAATGCTGGTGCCTAGCATTGCCCAGCAATACATTGGTAGTTGCATCAGCTTCAGTCCAGGTCGCCGCATCTTTAATATTGTTGCGATGAAATTAATGCCTCCAAAGATTGAACTGCCGCCTAGAAATAAAACACTCAAAATCCAGATTATTTGTCCTGCTGCAGGCGTAGTGGTGCTTAAAGGTGGATAGGCCGTCCAGCCTGATTGTGCGGCGCCGGTAATGAAGTAGCTGCTGATCAGCATCAATCCTGCTGGAGGGATCATCCAGAAGGCAACAGCATTAAGGCGCGGGAAAGCCATGTCGCGAGCGCCTACGTAGAAGGGTATTAAGTAGTTGCCAAAGGCGCCATTGATTACAGGTACAATCCACAGGAATATCATTATCGTCCCGTGGAGAGTTAGGACTTGGTTGTATACATCTCTTGGCATGAAGTCGGATATTGGGCTGGTTAGCTCAATCCGGATGGCACCAGCAAGAAGGCCGCCTATTAAGTAAAAGATGAAACCACAAACTAAATATTGAAGACCGATAACCTTGTGATCAACGCTGAAGCTGAAATAACGCAGCCAGCCTGTTGGCTGGAGACGCTCTGCGTGCTGATTGTCGCTAGGAGGGATTGCAATAGTCATGCTTCTGAAACTGGCGCTTTGGTGTTGTTTGTTAGCCAGGTGTCGAAATCTTCTGGGTCTTCGACTACCACAGTTGATCGCATTCCTCCGTGGTATGGGCCGCAGAGTTCTGCGCAAACAATCGGATAACGACCTGGCTTGGTTGGCGTGAAGTTCAACACTGTTGGTTGACCAGGAATAACATCTTGTTTGATGCGGAATTCAGGTACCCAGAAGGCATGAATCACATCTTTTGCTTCCATCTTTAGGCTTACAGGACGACCTGCAGGCACATGAAGTTCGCCTGCCATGATGTCCTCTTTTGGGTAGTGGAATAGGAATGCAAACTGCATGGCTGTGACCTCAATAGGCACAGGCAGTACTCCTGTCTCTGAGCCTGATTGACCACTGCTGGAGCCAATGCCTCCCCATACTTCCTCCTCGGCAACCATCGAATGATGATCATGGGCGGAATGACTAAGAGGAGCCATTCCACCCATGCGGTCGTAGATGTCGAAGCTGTAGAGCCCAACAAATAAAACGACAAAGGCTGGAACGGCTGTCCAGAAGATTTCTAGAGGCAGATTGCCTTCAATCGCGAGTCCGTCCCCCAGTTGACCTGAGCGTCGACGGAATTGGATCAGGCTGAAGACAAGAACTCCAAGAATGCCTAGGAAAAGGATCGCTCCAATGCTGAACAGAACCCGAAAGAGCTCGTCGTAGACAGACGCGTTCGCGCTGGCGTCAACAGGTAGAAGATTGACGTTTTGTCCAATCCAAAGGCCTCCAAGAACGAGGACCATGCCCACCACCAACGTGATGATGGCTGAGGGAATTGGCAAGGAATGCCTCACAGGTTCAGTTCAGGCTATGGAATTCAATCCGCCGCACCATGCAGGGATTGTTAAGGGGATGTGAAATCTGAATGGAGCCTCTGTGGCGCAATGCATTAGAGCGATGGATACGTGTGATCAGCGTCGGCATCTGTCAGGAATAGATGATGTATGGCCTTTTGTGATGTGCAGATGTGCACATCACGTGACGTTCCACATTTGATCGCTACGTTCCAATGAAGATCCTTTTTGTACTTGGCTGCATTTAGCCCCTTACTCTTTTCGTGATCAATTTTATCGTACTAGCGTGATACTGTCCTCTTCTCAGGCTCGCTGGCGCCTTGCCCAGTTGGCTGCCCATTTGGTTGTTGCTCTGATTGCTTTGGTGGTGATCGGTGGTGCGACCCGGGTTATGGAAGCGGGCCTTGCTTGTCCTGATTGGCCTCTTTGTTATGGCGTTTTACTTCCTGGGCGCCAGATGAATGTTCAGGTCTTTCTTGAGTGGTTTCATCGCCTTGATGCCTTTGTCGTTGGCATCGCTCTCTTGGTTCAACTTTTCGCAGCGTTTCTCTGGCGATCACGTTTGCCTGCTTGGCTTCCATGGGTCAGTGCTGGTTTGGTCGCGCTTGTCGTTCTTCAGGGAGGTCTCGGAGCTCTAACTGTTCTTCAGCTTTTGCCTTCTGGTGTGGTGACGGCTCATTTGGCTTTGGCTCTGACCATGGTTGCGGTGGTAAGTGGTCTGTCTCAGCGTTTGCTGGCCTCCCCTGGCAATGCCTCTCCTGTTTGGTGGCGGTTGATGGGTGGCGGCGCCTTGGTGGCTGTGATTGGTCAGTGTCTGCTTGGGGGACGTATGGCTACCTCTTGGTCGGCTCAGCGATGTCTGAATGGCAGTGGCCCGGCTTGCCAATGGCTCCATTTGCATCGCAGTTCTGCCGCTCCGGTTGGATTGTGTGTCTTGTTGTTTGTGGTCACTGCTCTTGTTGCCGGTGGATGGCCGCGGCGCCAATGGCCTTTTTTGCTGTCTGTTCTGGTGCTCGTCGTTGTTCAGTTCAGTCTTGGATTGCTCACCATGCGCCTCGGCTTATCCCAACCCTTGGTGACAGTGGGGCATCAGTTGGTTGCCGCTCTGCTTGTGGCTTTGCTTTCGGCCCTCATTTTTCGAAGCCCGGAAGCTGAATCCTCGGAGCGACCAGTAGTTGTTGAAGCCTCTTCTTTGGAGCCTTGTCATGGTTAGTTCAACTCCGGAGATGCTTCAGGGCGGTCTCAGCAGGGATGAGGTTGTCCCTTCTCGAAAACGCATCAAGCTGCCGCCTTGGCTTGAAGTTGCCAAGCCACGTTTGATCCCTTTGCTTCTGGCAACGACTCTTGGAGGTATGGCCCTTTCTGAGGGTTGGCCTCTTTCCTCTCCAAGGTTGGTGTGCACCCTGGGTGGTGGTGCATTGTTCGCCGCTGCGGCTGGTGTCCTCAACTGCTTGTGGGAGCAGGATCTCGACGGACGGATGCAACGAACAAGTGGGCGAGCCCTGCCTTCTGGGCGGTTGTCTCCGACGGCTGCATTTACAGGCGCGATCTCCTGCACCTTGGCAGCGGCAGCTTTGGTGGTTAGTGGTGTGAACTGCCTTGCAGCTGGTTTGTCGTTGCTGGGCCTATGCAGTTACGTTTTGCTGTATACGGCACTGTTGAAGCCACGTACACCACAAAACATTGTGATTGGAGGGGTGGCTGGAGCCATTCCTCCTCTTGTCGGTGCAGCAGCGGCTACTGGCCATGTCGGTCTTAGTGGTTGGTGGTTGTTCGCCCTTGTCATGGTCTGGACGCCTGCTCATTTCTGGGCCCTAGCCTTGTTGCTTAAAGACGACTACAAGGCTGTAGGCATCCCGATGCTTCCAGTTGTTAAAGGTCCAGTGGTGACGGCTCGGGCCATTGCTCGCTATGGCTGGGCCACTGTCCTTCTGAGCATTTTTGGTGTTTGGGCGCTTCCTGAAGGTGGTTTGCTCTATGGCCTTTTGGTTGTTCCTTTTAATGCCCGTTTGCTTCAGTTGGTTCACCGTTTGGGAGCAGCCCCTGAGGATCTTGGTTGCGCCAAGGGCTTGTTCCGTTGGTCGATTCTCTACATGTTTGGTATTTGCCTTCTGCTGGTGTTAAGTCGTCTCCCTAGGGCCGCTCAGTTTGATATTCAGGCTTGGGAGCTTATGCAGCAAGTCGCAACCCTATGGCAGTTGCAATGAGCAGAAAGAAATGGTCAACATCTAAGCGTTTGCCTCTTTGAGCTGCTTAGATTTTTAGTACTCGCGAGAGCAAGCCTCGATGCCGGTGATTGAACTGCAGCAGATTGAGAAGTCTTATGGGCCTGTCCAGGCGCTTAAGGGTCTCAGCCTCACGGTTCCGCGGGGATGCCTCTATGGCTTGCTAGGTCCAAACGGTGCTGGAAAGACAACCACGATCAGAATTCTTGCCACTCTCTTGGAGCCAGACGCTGGCTCGGTAAAGGTTGCTGGACTAGATGCTCTGCGAGAGCCTCGTGCCGTGCGTTGCGAATTGGGTTATGTCGCCCAGGAGGTTGCGATCGACAAAATTCTCACTGGCAGAGAAATGCTGCAGTTGCAGGGAGATTTGTACCATTTGCGCCCTGCTGAAAGGGATGCGCGCATTGCGGATTTGATCGATCGCCTTGGCATGGAGTCTTGGCTTGATCGTCGCTGCGGAACCTATTCCGGTGGGATGCGGCGCCGGCTTGATCTGGCCTCAGGTTTGCTCCACAAACCACAATTGTTGGTGCTCGATGAGCCCACGGTTGGGCTTGATATTGAAAGCCGTTCTGTTATTTGGGAGTTGCTGAGAGAGCTGAGGTTGCAAGGTACAACTGTGTTGTTAAGCAGCCATTACCTCGAGGAGGTGGAGGCTCTCGCTGATCGCATGGCCATCATTGATGACGGACGTGTGATCGCTGAGGGGACACCCGATCAACTCAAGCAGCGACTTGGCGGTGATCGGGTAACCCTGCGGGTTCGTGAATTCAGCAATGAAGCGGAGGCGGAGCAGGTTCGGCAGTTACTTGAGCCTGTTGATGGGGTTCGACAAGTGGTTGTGAATAGGGCTCAGGGGTTCTCTCTCAACCTTGTTGTTGATGGTGAACAAGTTTTATCTCGTTTACGAGAACAGCTGGATGCTGCTCAGCTTCCTGTGTTTGCCCTTGCTCAGAGTCGTCCCAGTTTGGATGATGTTTATTTGCAGGCCACAGGTCGGACATTGATGGATGCGGAGTTGGCTGTTGTTGGTCAACGTGACGCCAAGCAGGAACGCAAAAGCTCTATGCGGTAATCACTGCATCGTCGTTTGTTCTATTTAGCTTGAACGTTTTAGTCGTTCTTTCGCCTTGTTTCTATTGCCTCTCATTTCATGACCAGCCCTGTTGCAACGATTCCTAGCCGAGCGACTGAGCAAGGGCCACTGGCTGATCTTGCTCAGGAAACATTGGCTTTAACGCGCCGGCTTTTTCTGCAGTTAGTGCGGAGACCTTCAACGTTGATCGCGGGTATCCTTCAGCCCCTGATTTGGCTGCTGCTTTTTGGGGCTTTGTTCTCAAACGCACCGGAAGGATTGCTGCCAGGTGGCATGGGTTATGGGCGATTCCTTGGGGCTGGGGTGATTGTCTTCACTGCTTTTAGTGGTGCTCTCAATGCCGGCTTGCCCTTGATGTTTGATCGCGAGTTTGGCTTCCTCAATCGTTTGCTTGTGGCCCCATTGCGCAGTCGAAGATCAATTGTTTTCGCATCCGTGATCTACATCACCTCGTTAAGCCTTTTGCAAAGTTTGGCGATCATTGGAACGTCTGCCTTGATTGGTTACGGCTGGCCGAGTGCCGCTGGATTGGCTTTAGTGATGTTGACGTTGTTATTGCTGGTGTTTGCTTTTACTGCTTTAAGCCTCGGCTTGGCCTTCGCGCTTCCAGGTCATATTGAATTGATTGCGGTGATCTTTGTTGCCAATTTGCCTCTCCTTTTCGCGAGCACGGCGTTGGCGCCCTTGTCTTTCATGCCCATTTGGTTGAGCTGGTTGGCCTCTCTTAATCCGCTTACCTTTGCGATTGAGCCCATTCGTGCTGCTTATGCCGGACCGCTTGATCTTGGTGGCGTCATGCTTGAGGCCCCTTACGGTGCGGTAAGTGGTTATCAATGTTTAAGTGTTTTGTTTCTGCTAGCTGTTGGTTTATTCCTGTTGATTAGCCCACTTTTAAATCGCAAACTTGCTTGATCTCGTGAACGAAGCCTCTTTCCACTGTCTTACTCCTCATCAAGTCGAGCTTCGGCGTCAGATGGTTTCAGCTAGTGAGCGTCAGCAAGAACGTTTGCTGGCATTGCTTCATTCTCAGTGGGTGCATCGCTATGGCTTTTCAAGTTTGCCTGTAATCGAAGCAGCTGATCTTTTAACTTCTCAGAAGCTAGGCTCTCGTAACGATGAGGCTCTTGTTGATCAAGAAGCCAAACAAGAAGTCAAACAAGAAGTCAAACAAGAAGTTGAACAAGCAAGTGAACAAGAAGTTGAGAGAGAAAGCCTCTCTCTAGAAGAAGTTTCGGAAGCTACTACTCAAGATGTGATTACAGAAAAAACTTCCCCTTTAGAAGTCTCACGGATGAAGGGGCAAGAACTTGCACTCGAAACGAATACTCCCTTAGATTCATCTTCTGATGTTGATTCAATCCACAAAGTTTCTTCTAATGCTGAAGTTGCCCCTTTAGAAGCCCCTAGTTACTTGAGGAAGCTAGAACAGTTCACAACGTTGATTGGTGATTGCTTGGATGAAGTTAGTAGCACCTTGCGGGAAGATCCCAAGCCACTGTCGCAAGTCGGTACTGTTCTTTGTCGTGCACGTGAACAGCAGGGCCTAACTATTGATGCGTTGGCGAAAAGTCTTCGAATTGGTCAAGAGCAATTAATAGCGTTGGAAAAAGGTGATGAGACTCAGTTGCCAGAGCCCGTGTTTATTAAAGCGATGGTTCGCCGTGTGGCTGAACGTTTGCATCTTGATGAAACACCGTTGATTAAGCAGCTTCAGGGTGCCAACTTGAGTAGCAAGGCTGTTCCGCCACAACCTGTTCAGACTCAACCTGTTCAGACTCAACAAGTTGAGGAGTTTATTCAGTCCAATGCTGCTCAGTTTCAGGTATTGCCTGATTCAGCAGATGATTCAGCGATGGATCTTGCTTCCCAGTCATTACCTTCTCAATCGCAAGCACCTTTATCGCAAGAAGCTTTGCCTAAAGCACCGATAGCCCCCCCACCTCCTCCTGCTCTAAATAAGTTGCGGCGCTGGCTGCCGGGTGCAGACGACTAGATCTGAGAGCTTTCTAAATCATGCCGATTCCTTCCTCTGCTCACCTGAAAGGGGGGCTAATTGTTTCTGTCCAGGCTCCAGAAGGTTCTCCAATGCGCCATCCTCAGGTGATCGCTGCGATGGCAGAAGCGAGTCTCCGCAATGGTGCAATCGGGGTGCGCTTGGAAAGCCCAGAACATATAGGAGCTGTTCGACGTCGCTGCCCGGAGGCCTTGATTATTGGGCTTTGGAAGCGATCGTTTCCTGGTAGCTCTGTGTATATCACTCCTGGCTGGAAGGAGGTTCAGGCCGTTTGGTCGGCAGGGGCAGATGTTGTCGCTCTCGATGCCACAGCAAGAGATCGGCCTGATGGAAGAAGCCTGGAAGCATTGTTGAAACTTGCCAAAACAGAGCTTGGCGCACCTCTTATGGCCGATGTGGATAGCTTGGAGAATGGTTTGCGGGCTGCAGAGCTTGGTTGTGGTTGGGTTGGAACCACCCTTTATGGCTACACAGAAGAAACAAGTGCTGCAAAACCTCCAGGCCTAAGTCTTTTGTTACCACTCCGTGAGGGGCTTTCTTCCGATGTTAGTCTGATTTGTGAAGGTGGAATTGCGTCTCCTCAGATAGCAAGAGAAGCAATGAATTGCGGTGCCGACATGGTTGTCGTCGGCACCGCAATTACAGGCGTGGATCTTCAGGTGCAGGCTTACATCAACAGGCTAAGTAATTAACTAGTAATCCTGTATTGAGCAGTAGGCCGATCGGATTGATCAGTTTGATTGACTCGTTTGATCCAATTGTTTGATTGATCATTGTTCTTCTCTCTCCGTTGCCCATTGAATTGATGGGCAACGGAGAGAGAAGAAAGTAGAGATCACATCATTCCAGGCATCCCGCCCATCCCAGGCATTCCACCCATTCCAGGCATCCCGCCCATGCCACCCATGCCGCCCATGCCGCCCATGTTGTTCATCATCGCCATCTGAGCCGGCGTCATCATGTTAAACATCCTCAGGGGGGGTG
>Ga0115011_10001097_pt1 | contig 19775 bp, 21 predicted proteins | sample TroAtlMetagenome_2_FD_88705 | JGI IMG/M metagenome (GOLD analysis project Ga0115011, IMG submission 88705) | Marine eukaryotic phytoplankton communities from Atlantic Ocean - Tropical Atlantic ANT8 Metagenome | ecosystem: Environmental > Aquatic > Marine > Oceanic | place: Tropical Atlantic...
CCTGATGCCTCTCTATCAAATATTAGTTCTGCTGCTTCTTGAATGGCTGTTGGTAGAGGGACAGGAGAATTATCTAAGATGTCTAATATCGGAGTTCCAGATACATTCACTCCAACAGCTATAGCTTTCATCAAAAACACTATTGAAACTGCAGTGGTATTAGATATTCTATCGCATTCTGTCTCAAGATTTTCAATCCCTTCTAAATTAGCATAGGGGTGTTCGGCAGTAATTGAAAAAGAGGGTTCTGCTCCTATGGGTGCTTTAACAAGTATAAATCCAGGTTGACCTGACTCAAATTCATCAGAATAAACTTTCATTTTCTGAACAGCCCCAACTTCTTCAGGGGCCATATCCAAAAGATCAATATTTTCTTCTATGTTTTGCCTAGATACTCCAGCAGAAATTAACATTAGCAGTAAGAATATACTCAGACTCGCCTTTGTCCAATTTACTGGTACATTCACTGTAGAAACGAATACTTTCGGCGGTGGATGTGATGGCTTTTTCAAATCCAATAATAATGTTAAATTAGGGACCATTAACATAGTCATCATATATACTATAACTATCCCTCCTGCTAGAGAATAACCTACAGTTTGAATTGGCCTCATAGGTGTAAAAACAAGTGATATGAATCCTATTATTGTAGTAACTGCAGAAAGGAAAACAGCTTTTCCGGTTGAACTCAATGCTTCTTCAATTTTTTCTTCTGGAGTACCTTTTGCTTCTGCATACCTATTTGTAATATGTAGTCCATATGAGACGCCCAAGGCTAGAACAATCGGACCTACAATAATTACAGTCATAGTAACTTCATAATCTGAGAATCCTATTACTCCTAATGTTATCCAAACAGAACATAATGTAGGTAATCCTGTAATAATAACAGTTTTTATTCCTTGAACCCACCTCACTCTTCCTGTTTGCAATAAATCACAGTGGAATATGAATAAACCTCCTGCTACTGCAACTACTCCAATAGGAAACACTGTCCAGAATAGTTTGAATGATTCTTCAGTAATGGCATTTGTCAAAGGAACGGGTCCTGTTAATGTCATACTAAGATTCTTTTCTTCCCAACTATTTTCTACCGACAATTCATTTATCTTAATCTGAGTTTTCTCAATAATATCCGGTATTGACACATCATCAATTCCATCATTATTGGTATCTAAATCATCTGAAATCCCAATTATTATGACAGCTCTATTCCATTGTTTAGCAGAAACATTCACTAAATTCCCGGCTGCATCATATGTACCTACATCTCTAACTAATTTATCTAATGCATTTTGTGGCATCTCTTCTAGTATTCTATCTACTCGATCTTGTTCTTCAGGAATGGCATAATTTCCAATAATATCTGATTGTTCATCTATTGTTTGATTTATACTGTCTGAAAATTCTTCATTTCCAGTAGCATCAGCAACTCCATTAAAGAATGCTTTAACAACTCTCCCAGCACTAGAATTAACTTCTTTAATGACTGTTGATATTGATAAAACATAAACAATAGAATCTTCATCTCCACCATCATTTCTGATATTGTTAACACTTTTTTCAATCAAATCAATTTCCTTCAAAATTCTTGTATCTGTTACATTATAATCTTCTGATTCTACGTAAACTACCATAATGTTAGTGGTCCAATTTTCTCCTACTTCCTGAAGTAGATTTTTTGAACTAAGAGGATCAGTTGATTCTGGTAAATAAACTTCCATTTCTCCATTTACATTTAATGCTCCTTCTTCGCTACACCAAGAGGGTTTATACTCGTCTCTACAATCATTAACACCAGAATGCACTGTAAAAAAACCTGTTACCAATAAACATATTATTACTGTTATCGCTGGAAACATAGTTAATGCTTTATTTGGCGTTAAATCTCTAAATTTTCTCTTAGTACTGTTAATAAAATATTTGAGATTATTTTTTTTTGAACTAGTGCCATCGCTTCCAACAACCATGTCACTCAATGGCACGTGTATGAACTAAGAACTTCAACCTCTCGTACGTTCAATTCAAAAAAGCACTATATTTTGTATGAATGATTGGCAACGGTCAAGAGTAACATAGTTCGCCACATCATATTATAGGAGGGTAGTCAATGAGCAGTCCGAAAATTTCTGAAAAAAGATGGTCTATAGATTTAGAAAAAAAAATTCAGCAAAATCATTATGATGATATAGGAAATGCATATTCATTCAATCCTCAAAGTTCAAAAGAGATATTTATCATAGATACACCTCCTCCATATCCTAGTGGTACATGGCACATAGGTGCAGTAGCACAATATAGTATGATTGATGTTATAGCTAGGAGTCAAAGATTACTTGGTAAAGAGGTTTTTTTCCCATGGGGCGTTGATAGAAATGGGATAAATATAGAATTTACTGTAGAAAAAAAGATGGGCAGAAAGATGCGCACATTTGACAGGAGTAATTTCTTAGAACTTTGTAAAGAGACTATAGAAGAATACACCAGAGAAATGAAACATACTGCTAAAAGAGTCGGACTATCCTGTGACTTTGATAAAGAATATCATACTGATTCTTCAGAATTCAGGTCCGTTACACAATCAATTTTTGTTGATTTATTTAAGAAAGGAGAAATTGTAGAGGATTTGCGTCCTAATATCTATGATCCTATTGAAGGAACTACAATAGCGGATGCTGAAGTTCAGAGAATTACAAGAGAAACTAAGTTATGTGATGTTAAATGGACTACTGAAGATAACCAAGAGATAATCATCACGACTACAAGGCCAGAAATGATTTGTGCCTGTGGTGTGGTTGTTGTTCATCCTGAAGATTCTCGATATAAGGATTTGATTGGCAAAAATATTTCTTTACCCATTGAAGTGAATGATAGACACAAAACTGTACAGATTCTCGCTCACCCTTCTGTAAAAATGGATTTTGGCAGTGGCGTTCTAATGGTCTGTTCCTTTGGAGATCAAAACGATGTTTCTATATTCAGAGAATTAGATTTAAAACCATTTCAGGCAATAAATCTTGAAGGTAAAATGACATCTATTGCAGGTCCACTTTCGGGACTTTCAGTTATAGAAGCACGTAAGAAAGCAATTGAAATATTGACTGATAGTAATTCAATATCCAACATAAAAGATCATATGCAAGAAATACCAGTGAGTGAAAGAGGCAATAATCCGGTAGAAATAATTCTACTCAAAGAGTGGTATGTTAGGCAAACTCATATCCAAGACAGATTATTTGAATTATCTAACAAAAGTCGTATTATACCAGAACGAAACAGACAATTTCTTCATGACTGGATGGATGGAATATCAATAGATTGGCCCATTAGTAGAAGACGATGGTATCACACAGAAATACCTATCTGGTATTCAGAAGATGGTACTAAAATCATTGTCCCACCTTCGGGTATTTATGTACAACCTTGGAAAGATTCACCTCCTCCTGGTTCCGAAGTACTCGATAGAGTAACACGGGATTTTATCGGACTTTATGAACCAAATTCCTCCGATCTTGGTAGGATAAAAGGAGAAGAAAAAGTGTTTGACACATGGATGGATTCTTCTAACTCAAATTTATATGTTTCTGGTTATCTGGGAGACGATGACATATTTGAGAAGTCTTTCCCGACCGCATTGAGGCCTCAGGGCAAAGAAATTGTAAGGACTTGGCTCTACTATACATTGTTAAAAAGCGCATTATTACTCGACAAACCCGCCTTTCATAATATATGGATCGATGGCCTAGGAATGGATCCATGGGGCCGGAAAATGTCCAAATCAATCGGTAATGGAATTGATGCCAATTCAGTATTGGAATGTGGTTTCGAAGGAAGGACTGGTTCATGGAAGATTAAAGGCCCAGATGGTAAGAAAGTCCACCTACAGGCTAAGAAAATTGGAAGTGAATGTTTTCGTTTATGGAAAGCTTGTGATGCCCAGGTTGGTGATGATTTCCAAATAAACCCCGAAGAAATAGAATCAAAATATTTTGGTGTTTTGACTAAAATTTTCAATGTTGCTAGGTTTACTAGCCAATTCGACATTCCTGAAGATTTAGACATTCAGCCAAATAATTTGTTACCAGAGGATTTTTGGATACTTTCAGAATACACAAAAGTCATGAAAAGTATTAAAGAATCTTGGACAGAAATAGATATTTATAATGCTGCTCAATCAATAAAGAATTTTACCACTGGAATATTTGCAAGCCATTGGTTAGAAATGGCTAAAACTAGGTTATATTCTGATGATATATCTGCTACTTGGACGCTACATAGGATTGTAAAAGATATCATCACTGTTTTTACCCCCATTTGTCCATTTTTTTGCCATCATATTTCATCAACTGTTTATGGGAGTAGTAGTGTACTCATAGACGATTATCCCGATACGGTAATTATAATACCTGATCATTTAGACGGCATAGATAGTATTTCTTCAAAGTTAATTGCTTTTAATTCTTCTATATGGAAACTAAAAAAGGAAAAAGGAATTTCATTAAAATCCCCTATTTCTGACATATCAATACCCAAAGATATCGATTTATTATCAGACGCTTTAATAAAAATGCATAATTTAGAATAGTTTAGTTAAGTGCTGAGTGCGGCCTTTTACCATCAAAAAAATCTTTCAACAAAACCACCATTTCATTCCCTATTCTATTCTGAGCTTCTATGGTGGAAGCACCTATGTGAGGACTGCCATGAAAGTCTTCTAACTCTAATAGTTTGCTTTTTTCAAGTGGTTCTTTCTCATAAACATCAAGTGCTGCAGATGATAAATCTCCATTTTTTAAGGCATTATATATTGCATCTTCATCAACTATTCCTCCTCTGGCACAATTAACAATATGTCTGCCGCATTTATTGCCATCATTGCCATATACTGGCATCATGTTAATTCTCTCTTCATTTACTAAATGGTATGTGTGCTCATTAAGATTACAATGGATGGATATGTGAGTACAATTTCTGAATACATCATCTACATTGGTATGGATAATGCAATTATTCGTATTTGCAATTTCTTTATTCAAAAATGGGTCAAAGCAGTGTACTCTCATACCTATCGCCGATGCAACTTTACTAACGCCTTGTGCTATTCTACCAAACCCAATTAAACCTAAATTCTTTCCTGCTAACTCCGTACCTCTTAATTCTTTTTTCGCCCAAATATTTTCTCTTAATTTCCTATCGCCTTTGACAATATGTCTCGTTGACGAAATTAGATGTCCTATAGTTAATTCAACGACACTTTGTGTAGACGATTGTGGCGTATTACAAACAATTATCTCCTTTTTTGTTGCCTCTTTAATGTCTATATTATCCACTCCTACTCCTGCCCTCCCAATAAATTTAATACCATTATCTATATCTATAGTTGATAGTACCTTTTCATTTAGTTTAGTTGCACTCCTCACTACTATGGCGTCATAATTATTTAAAACACCCGTTAACAACTCATCTTGAGAATAATGCTTCTCTACTACTTCATGGCCAAATCCTTCAAGTTCTCTAATTGCTTCATCTGCCATTCCATCACTGATTAGTATTCTGGGCATATTACATTCTAATGATACCTATCCAATGAAGTTTGTCTATATTAGCCCAATTAATATATATTTCAACCGCTTTATTATTGACTATGTCTTCTTCAGGAGGCTATATGGCGGAATCACTAGAGTCACTCTTTACTGCCGTTCTGATTTTACTTGGACCTGTAATTCTTGCTCTACCTGTATCTTTTGCATGGCGATGGTGGGTAGGTATGGAGCCAGAACAAGAAGACTATAGGGAGAAAGTTAGAAGGGTTCTGGACGCGGGAATTCCCATTCGTAAATACCGTTCCCAATTAGATGCTGAAGCACGCAAAGTCCACTTAAATTCTGACAGACAGGCCCGCATTGAATCAGATCTCTTACATCCTCTGAGATTAACTCACTTCTTACTTTTCCCTAGTCTAATTGTTTGGCCCTTGGTTGGACTATTTGCGGCTATAATAACACTACCTATGATGCCCGTTTTAAGACTAATAGAATGGCTACTAATTGAAAAATCACTATTGTCTATGGTTGCTAAAATAGTTCAAAAACTAACTCGTTGGGAAATTATAGGCATACCTAGGTTAGATGATGGCGCTAAAGAATTAGATAGAGTCTTAGCATCGATACATAGAATGCCAATAACAGTATTTTTAGGGTTATTTACATACTTAATAATATCATACATGCCAATTAGTGCAAAGAATATAATGTTAGTTAGTGCTGTTGTATATATCTTCTTAGTATCTTTCATTTCTGTTATTAGGGCCGCTACAGCAAGTTCACTGGTATTTGCTGACCCAACCAATAGACGCCTAATCCCTATGGATACATTTGTTGAAAATGCGTTGGGGCCATGGGTTGGAGTAGGGCTTGTATTTCTATTATCAAGGCAATTAATGTATGGTGGTCAAATAAGAACAGATGAATTATTAGCCGATCCTGTTGCGTTTTCTATAAGTGTCCTATTAGTTCTTTACACTGCAACTATTATTGGAATAACTGTAGAATTAATATTTTTCAGATTGAGAGGGTTATCTGTACGAAATTCTTTCCAGAAACAAATGATTACTATTTTCAAGCCTACATTATACTTGTTTACTAGAGATAAAGGATCTTTACATCTATCCCCAGTGATGCCTCTTTCTGAGTGGCTAGCTAATGATGAACATTTAGGGAACGAAAATTAACTACATTTTCTATTCTCATTTCTATCCCATTTATTAAAGATAATTTTGACATCTTAAGATATTTTATAGGCACTATGCCAAAGAAAAGCGATTCTTCTTTTCCACCATTATATGCGGTAGTAATTATTACTCTCCCTCCCTCTATAATTTTATATTCTCCTTCTTTGAGAAATTTTCCGGATTTTAGAGTAACTAGTATTTTCTTTTGTTTTCCGCGACTTTCCAGGCGGGCATGTATTTCTTGACCCGGATAACACCCTTTATCCATTTTAACTAATTCATCCATTCCAACATCAAATGGTATTCTCCCAACTATATCACTAAAATCAATCATTCCAGTGTATATTCGAAATTTCTTCCACTCTTCTTCATTTATTTCTTTAATATCTTTCTTTTGATATTCTTCTATAATATCACTTAAAACTGTTTTTGGCAATAATAATTCCAATGTTTTAACTTTACTCCTTTTATTTATGGAAATGATATTATCTCCATCCTCTATCCATGTAGAATCATCTATTTCCTCGACTGAAAAATCAATACTTTCCAATATTTTATTAAGATCATTTTCTGAAACTATTATTCTATTTATGCTATTGTCTCCATTAAGAATCTCTACATCTTCATTCCAGGGTATGCCTTTTGACAATCTACTTCTTATTTCGTCACCTTTATGATTATTAGTAACAATTAATACTTTATCATCCATAATATAAATTGATAAATAATCTACAATTCTTCCATTGGAATCGCAAATCAATGACTCGTGTTTAGAATTAGTTCCAACTTTCGAAATTTTAGTTGTAAGTATCCTCTCGAGGTGTTTTAGAGCATCTTTACCTTGAACTATAGTAAAACTAGATATGTTATTATAAAAAAAACTTGAAGGAATATTTCTATCAAGAATATTCAACACCTTAGCCAAATGATTGTCCGCAGCCACATTCACGATCGGCACTAGGATTCTCAATTTGAAATCCCCCTCCCATCAAGGTATCTTTGTAATCTAACTTGATCCCATTTAACAAGGCACTATCTTTATTGTGAATTAAGATATTAATTTCTCCAACTTTTATTTTTTGAAAATTTTCATCCCCTGGATCTTCTGTTATTTTCATATCATATAAATATCCAGAACATCCTCCTGCTTCTGCACTAATGATTAATACATGTGTTTTTTCATCTCCCTTCATTGATTTTTCCATTGCGTTTTTTGCTGTTTCAGTAACATCTATTTTTACGTCTACAACATTCACCTCTGAAAAAACCGGTAGTGAAAAACCAGAACCATCTAACAAACCCATATACCTCTGTAGTAGAAGGGTTATTTGAACAATTGTGTGTTTAAATGTCCATACCCATTAATCATAACGTTATACCTTTCCGCAGTAACATGGAAGGCATTGAGTCTAGGCCTATCGTCAGAGTAGAAAATAAATCTATCATAAGAGAAAATGACACAGTATCTGTGGAATCCCCGTTATCGATAAAGATACTAGATAAAAATGGTTTGGAATCTTCACTTGGATTATTAATGAGAACTCCTGGTGAAGACTCCGACCTTGTAAGAGGCCTTTTATACAGCGAAGGAATAATCAGTTCTGAATCAGATATATTAGAAATACAACACCATTCTGAATATAATTTGGTTATTTTATCAGATGAAGTATCGTTTAATCCAGAAGAACACAACAGAAAATTAACTATGACATCCTCTTGCGGAATTTGCGGCAAAGAATCTATATCTAATTTAATCCACATGCATGGACCAGAGTTATCAAAAAACATTTTTGTAAATATTGAAGCAATTTCCAATGCAATATCTTCATTACAAAATGGTCAGAACTTTTTTTCTTCTACTGGGGGGACGCATGCTTGTGCTAGAATTGATAATTCTGGGTCTTTGATTTCAATTGCAGAAGATATTGGCAGACACAATGCAATGGATAAATTAATTGGTAATGCATTAAAAAATGATTATTTACCTGTTAAGAATGAGATTGTTGTTGTCTCGGGAAGAGCATCTTTTGAACTAGTTCAAAAATCATTGAGAGCCGGTTTTCCTATAATGGTTGCTTTAGGTGCACCAAGTTCCTTAGCCATCGATTTAGCATTGGAACATGGGATGACTCTAGTAGGGTTTGCTAAGAAAAATAAGATAACAATCTTTTCAGGCTCTAAAAGAATAGTATAATTTCATACATTTTAACAAAAGGCCTGATGTACAAGTTAGTCTTGTCAAGTTCTATGAGGGAGCAGGTAAATGAACTCACTCCCTTGGAAAAATTACCTCCCAGATTGACTAAACCTAAGTCAGTAGCCGCAGGAATTCCCGGTGTTTTAGCATCTTTGTCTCATAGTATGGACAATAATCTTATTTCTTCTATTTTCAATCTATCGAAGGTAAACAGATTTCACGGATTTGATTGCCCTGGATGTGCTTGGCCAGATCCTGATACTCATCGATCACGATTTGAGTTTTGTGAAAATGGTGCAAAAGCTGTAGCAGATGAACGTACTAGACTTAGGGCAAATCCAGAATTTTGGTCGAAATGGTCTATAGATGATTTATCTAAAAAATCAGATAATTGGCTTAACAAAAGAGGAAGATTAACTCATCCCATGGTTTTAATGCCAAATAGCATGAATTATACTGAAATTAGTTGGGAAGCAGCATTTGAGCTAATTGCCGACGAACTTTCAAACTTAAGTGAAGTAAATGAAGCTATTTTTTATACTTCAGGTAGGACTAGCAATGAAGCAGCATTCTTGTGGCAATTATTGGCTAGATGGTTTGGAACTAATAATCTCCCAGATTGTTCGAATATGTGTCATGAGTCTTCTGGCGTAGCATTGTCAGAATCTATTGGCATTGGAAAGGGAACTGTAAAACTAGAAGATTTTAATAAGGCAGAATTAATTATAGTAATAGGACAGAATCCAGGAACCAATCATCCTAGAATGCTTTCAGCTTTAAGTGATGCAAAAAAATCAGGAGCTTCGGTGATTAGTATTAATCCATTGAAGGAAACAGGAATGATTCGTTTTAAACATCCTCAAAAGCCTTTAGATTTATTAGGCTCAGGTAGAAATATTTCTGATGAACATGTTTCTGTGAATATTAATGGCGATATGGCTTTATTTAGGGGCTTTTCAAAGGTAGTTATTGAATCTGAATCATTCGATAAAGAGTTTATAAAAATGCATACTAACGGTTTCGATAATTATTTAGATACAGTAAGAAGAACTGATTGGGATGATATTACAAATCACTCCGGAGTAAGTATGGAAGATATAAAAAGACTTGGTGAAATAATATCTAAATCCAAATCTACTATAGTGTGTTGGGCAATGGGCATAACACAACATAAAAATTCTGTTGCTACTATACAAGAAATAGTTAATTTACAATTACTTGGCGGTCATATTGGTCGCCCGGGGGCGGGCATTTGTCCTGTAAGGGGACATTCTAATGTCCAAGGTGATAGAACTGTTGGGATAAATCATAAGCCGAATTCAAATTTTTTAAATTCCTTAGAAGAAAATACGGGAATAAAAGCACCTTTGGATCACGGGGTAGATGCTGTGGAAGCAGTAAAATTGATGCAGGAAAAAAAATCTGTCTTCATCTCAATGGGCGGTAATTTCTTATCTGCAATGTCGGATACTAAAGCTACTGCAAGTGCATTAAGAAACTGTAAGCTGACCGTCCAAATTTCAACTAAACCTAATCGTTCACATCTTGTTACTGGCAATAAAGCATTGATACTTCCATGCCTTGGGAGGACAGAAATAGATCAAACTTCTGAGAGAATTCAGTTCGTAACAGTTGAAAATTCTATGGGAGTTGTACATTCTTCTCAAGGTAACTCAAATCCTGCTAGTGGCAGTTTAAAATCCGAGGTTGCTATTGTTACTGGAATCGCTTTAGCGTTGGAAAAAAGAATTAATCGGAATAAAATTAATTGGCAAAATTTGTCTAGTAATTATGATAATATAAGGGATTTGATAAGTTCCTGTATAGATGGTTTTGATAATTATAATACGTTGGTACGTAAAAATGGAGGTTTTTATCTGCCAAATCCTCCAAGAGATAGTCTGACATTTAACACGAAATCCGGTAAAGCAGAATTTTTTTCTCATGAAATAAATAGTAAAAAGGCTAATAAAAATGAATTTTTAATGATGACTATACGTTCACACGATCAGTATAATACTACCATATATGGTTTAAATGACAGATATAGAGGAATTTCAAACGGACGGAGAATAGTCTTTATGAATCCTAGTGATATTAAGGAGAATAATTTAGCAGACTTCCAGATGGTTGACATAACTTCACATTTCAGAGGTAAAAAAAGGACCTCTTACAAATGGTTTATTGTTCCTTATGAAATACCTAGAAATAATGTAGCTACTTATTTCCCTGAATCTAATTCGTTAATACCACTAGATAGTGTTGCCGACAAAAGTAATACTCCAACCAGTAAATCTGTTATTGTTACAATTAATAAATCTGAAAATTAATTATTCTTCCTTTTATTTTGCTCTCTCAATAATATTTTACACCTATTGATTTGCGTTTTACATGTTTCTATTCCATCTTTTTCTAATCCTCTACTAATCGACTGTTCAAAACATTTCAATGCGTCTTCATATAATTCTAGAAAAGCATATGATTGACCCATGTTATATAGAGTCCTACCAGTTAACAATGAAGGTTCTAATGATATTGCAGCATGATATGCTAGAATACTTTCCGAGTATTTTGCCATTTGGTATAATGCATCGCCTCGACCATTTTGACTTCTAACACGCAATTCTTTTTCCTCTCTAGGGCATCCTCCTATGGCCTTTTCAAAGCAACTTAAAGCATCCGAACTTTTTTCTTCTGAGAGAAAGTTTATCCCTTTGTTATACCATTCTATTGATACATTTACATTTTCTTTGTATGCGGAATTTTGATTTATCTCTTCATCATTTAATTGATTCTCAGAAAACTCTTCATTATTCTCTTCAAAGATTTCTATCTCATTCATTCCAGACTTTTCTTCCTTCAGAATATCTCCTCTATTTTTACATTGGATTGACTTTTCATGGTGTCCCGCCATCTTTAGAGCCTCGGATAGTCCATACCATGCTTCATATGATTTTGGCTTTATTTCTAATATTTCTTTCCACGATTTTACGGCAGCGATATAATCTCCCATATTATTTAATTCTCTGGCTTTTTCTTCAGCAGTCAATTCTGATGAAACTAATGTGTCTAGAACATCTTCTTCAATTTCATCTATAACTGGTTTAGAAATAAGTAACGGCTCTTCTTCTACACTTTCATTAATTATTTTAGTTTCTAGGTCACTTATCTCAATTTCAGATATTCTTTTTAGTTCAGACATTTCAGGATAAGTGATTAGTGCTATTTTAGCATATTCTGCGGCTTCAACAGGTTCTCTTTCTTCCAATAAATAAGATAGGTTAGCTACAGTCGGAGGGTGATTCGGCATTATGTGATTAACCTTCTCGAAGAATTTTATCGCATCATCAATTTCTTGTTGATGTGCCTTAATAACGCCTATGGAATATAGAGCATTCACATTCTCCTCTTCAATTTCAATAATGGAATTATAAATGTTAAGAGAGTCCGTATATTCACCCATATTGTAGAGATTTAATGCTTCTTGAATCAGATCCATAACATTGGCCTCAGAAGCCTGTTCTACATCTTCCACAATACACTCGCCAAGCACATTATGCATAAGCATTTTCTGATTATGTTATTATGATTATTAATTGAAAGAGGTCAATAATTAATGTAATTAATGAATGGGTTGAATAAATATGCTCTTCAGGGCCATATATGGCTGAACCTATACGTATAATGGGAATATGCGGTTCTTATGGACTTGACTCGGCAAATGGACATATGATAGACTTAGTAAAATCAGAATGCAACAAATTAGGTGCCGAAGTTGTCATTTGGGATAATAAAAGAAACCCATTGCCCTTTGTAGGCGAAGATGGTTGCTGGGATCATCCAAATGTGAAGTTGTTCAAGGATATGGCTAATTCTGTAGATGCATTCATATTATCTAGCCCCGAATATCATGGTACAATGAGTGGTGTTATGAAAAATTCAATAGATTGGCTATCTTTTGATCAAACATCTGGAAAAATATTCGGGTTGATTAGTACTCTTGGAGGTCAGCCTAATTCTACGACATTAAATCACATGCGAACTTCTGTTCGCTGGATGCATGGTTGGGCCATACCTGAACAATTAGTAATGGCTAACATAAAGAGTACCTTTAATGAAGAAGGAGAGATTATCGATAATGCGTTAAATGAGAGATTAGTAAAATTTGCAGAGTCTTTATGTTCTAATTCAATTAAATTACGAAGATAGGTGTGCATTTTGGATTCTTTGCCACAAGGAAGTGAGTTTTTGCTATTTATCTTAGCTTTTTCTAGTATCATCACTTGGTGGACATCCAATTTTACTGAGAGAATATACACAACAAGGTTCTTTGCATGGTTAGGAATTTGTTCTATATTGTCACTATTTATTTGGATATTAGGAGATTATTGAGATGCTGATATCGGACAGTAAAATACCTGTAAGGCTACCTGTTAAATGGTACTTCAATGAAAATACTTCTGACACCATTGTTATTGAATATGAGAAAAATTTCTCTAAAATAGAATCAATTATTTCAAAATTATTTAATTCTCCTAATTCTATTAAAAGGCCTTTGGACACTATGAATTCTAGATTATGGCTTTTAATGGATGGTAGTCACAATTTTAGAGAGATAGTGGAAATAATGGAATCTGAATTTAAAGAAGATATAGTCCCATCAAGACAACGTATAACAACTTCTATAATGAGATTCATTGAACTAAGATTGACAATTCTAATAACATCTTCCGAAGAAATTAATTGGAGCATAGAATCATCTAAACAATAATACTATTTATTATCAAGACGTAATTTATCATCACTTTTTGATTTGTATAATGCTGAGAAATATATCGTCAGAGGAACAAAGAGTAGTAAAAAGAAACATCCTATTAAGGTAGCAAGGCTATAAATTGACTCCTGGACTGGGTTTAGTTTGAATTCTTCAACAGAGACAAACTCATGTTTAACTATGGTGACATTAATTTTCAAATTTTCATCAGATACTATTTCTTCTCCATTTACTAATTTCAAACTCCAAGTTATAGTCCTCTTTTCATTTTCTACTATCTTTCTAGCTTCTTCCTCTGCCAATACTATATCATCACTTTGTATATATCCAAGTCCTTCTATTGGCAATTCTAATGAAACTCTCCCATGAATTCTCTGTTCTTCGCTATTCTCAATAATTATTTCATGAACAGATGCTCTTAAACATGATTCTGAAGTTTCTGAAAATCCTCCATCTTCACAATTAAAAAAGTCTGCATCTTCGACCCCTAATAATGGCGAATAAAACCATTCTACTCCTGAAGCCTCTATCACTAATGTAGAACTATCTTGAACACCCTCTATTGTCACATTAATCCATGTAATCGCATCTCTTGAGGTAAAATACCAGTTTGCTTCACCTTCTTCATTAGATTTTAGATCGATTGTTTCTGGTTCATTACTAGTTTTATAACCATAATATTCCGAGTCCAATGTGTTTGAATATACGGCATAAGATAGAATTAGCACAAGAACTAGACCAGTTCCTATCATGGTTCTAAGCATGTTAGGATTCTTCGCTAACGACTTCTTCACAGCATCTCCTAGTAGTACCTTTTTTTGAATCCTTGTCCATGGAATTATGGTTTTCAATATAATGCTTCAGTCATCACGATTAAATAGACTCCCTAAGACGGGCGGTCACAATAGGTGAGGCTTTGACGACATACAATGATATTCCTGCTGACATTCTAATTGATGGTCTAGTAGAGAAACTTTCTTCACTAGATTCTATAGTAGAACCAGATTGGGCTGCTTTTGTTAAAACTGGAACTCACAGAGAAAGGCCCCCAACTCAAGATAATTGGTGGACCATTAGATCTGCAGCAATTCTACGTAAGGTGGCATTCAAAGGTCCTATTGGTACAAATCATATGGCTCAAGAGTTTGGTGGCCCTAGGGATAGGGGAGTAAAACCTAACAGGGCAGCCGCAGGTTCTAGAAATATAGCCAGAACTATTCTTCAACAACTATCTGAATCTGGATTAATCATTAGCTCATTTAATAATGCAGGGACAGTTAATAGGGGCAAAATCTTAACTCCTGAAGGACACAAATTAATGAATGACGTTGCTCACTCTGTAAGAGACTTAGCAGAAGAAAAGTATCCAGGGCTTTCAAACTATTAATGAGGTGATTATTTGGCAAGAAATAAACCATACGCTAAAAAGAAGCGTTTAATAAAAGTAACAAATCAAAATAGGCGTGTACCTGTTTGGGTAATGCTACGTACTAATCGTAATACTAGTACTCACCCAAAAAGACATATGTGGCGTCGTTCTAAATTACAAAGGTGAGTATTATGGCAGAAGTTAGAGAGTTAACTATTCCATTGAGAGCAGCTTGGAGTGTAACAAGAAATCACAGAGCAAATAGGGCAATTTCTGAGATTAAGAAACATGTTTCTCAACATATGAAAAAAACTGATGATGAAAAAGTTTGGATTGATGAAGAAATAAATAAATTAATTTGGGCAAGGGGAGCGCAGAAACCACCACGAAAGATCAAAGTAGTATGTACGAGGGAAGAAGGTTTTAACATCTTAGAAGTAAAATTATTGGAGGAGTAATCATGGGAAATATTAGGCCATCTTTTATTAAAATAAGGGCATTAAGATTAGTAGATGATTATCCAGATAAATTCAATGGTGATTTTGAAAATAATAAAAAATATGTATCAATGTTTACCGACCTTGGTAATTCAGAAGGTGAAGAAGTGACAAATAAAAAAATGCGTAATTGGATTGCTGGATATATCACCAGATATAAACAACGACGGGTTGATTGAATTAGTTATGGGCGAAAGGTTAGATGTCCCCCTTCCTGAGTTTGGAAATAAATTATGTATAATCCTTGTCAAACCCCAATTTGATGGTAATATTGGTGCTGTTGCTCGTACAATGTTAAATTTTGGAATTACTGATCTACGTATCGTTGGTAGATCAATTACTTGGTCTGAAGAAACAAGGAATAGGGCTAAACATGCTCAAAGTGTTCTAGATAACGCTAATTCATTTTCTGATATTTCAGAAGCAGGTAATGATTGTTCTTTGATAGTAGGAACTTCAGGAAAAAGAGAATTTGGTAGTAAAATATCCTTTAGACATTTTATTGATCCTAAAGAATTATCTGAAAGACTAAATGATACTGATGGAAAAATAGCATTGGTTTTTGGCCCCGAAGGAATTGGACTTCTCAATGAGGAATTACACGAGTGTGACTTTTTATTATCTATACCAACATGGGAAGGATATCCAATAATGAACCTTAGTCATGCAGTTTCTATTGTATGTTATGAATGGTTTCAGAATACTAATAATATTTCCTCGGAGAGGCTATTATCTCCAGATTTAAGAAAACAACTTAGGGAAGAAATTCATAAATTATCTCAAGTTTTACCTGCAAAAAGTCATTCAAAAAAAGGTATTGAAGAGACTTTATTTAGGGTAATTTTGAGAGGATTGCCAAAGGATGATGAAATACATCGTATTTTGGGCGTAATCAAGAGTGCTTCAAAATCACTTAAGAACGATGATTAATATTCCAACTTGCCCAGGATTTAGGCGTCTCTCTGACATTAAATGACACTAATTTTAATTTATTATCATAAGAAGTTTTTATGTGACTATTTACTTTTTCAAACGCCCATTTTGCTAAATTTTCTGCAGTTGGTATAAATGGTAATATTACAGTTCTATGTTCCTTCCCCATAATTTCTAATGCTTCTATGGCCTCCTGATCACCTTCATAAACTAGAAAGGAATGATCAACTAAATCATGAATCTCATTATTCAGAATTTGCGAGATGTCTGAAAAATCCATCAACATACCTTCTTCAGAAACACCCTTCTGCATGACTACATCGCCCTCAATAACAACCTCCCACCTATACCTATGGCCATGGAAATGTCTACATTTGCTTTTATGATTAGGGACTCTATGCCCTGTATCTGTTTCAACCCATCTCTTAATTCTAGTAACCATTTATTCGCCCTCAAAATCTAAACAAATTGAATTTATACAATATCTTGGCCCTTTTACTTCATGGAAAAGATGGCCTAGATGTGAATTACATCCACTACATCTAACTTCAATTCTTGTCATGCCATAGGAATGATCTTCTTTTTGTGTAATATTAGCATCTTCAATTTCCTTAGAAAAAGCTGGCCAGCCACAATCAGAATTAAATTTGGATTCAGATGCAAATAACTTCTTACTACATTCAGCACAATTGTAAACTCCATCTTTGAAGTGTTTATCATATTCTCCAGTGAAGGGACGCTCAGTTCCATTTTCTTTCATTACATGATGTCTTAATTCTGATTTGAGAGCACCAGATAAGACTTCTTCCCAAGAATTCACGTATTCTACGGGATCTTCTCTGCCAACTGCATGAAACGCCAGTATTCTTTCGACATCGGCACCACTAGTACCTGATGATCTACCATTTTTGTCTGGGTTATATGATGTATTTGTATTGGCAAAAACAGTATCAAAATCAAGTCCTAGTTTTTTACATGAGACTAAAGCATCTCTTAAGATGAATTCTTTATTTCCTTCAATATAAGGCAAGTGTAATGACACTCTTTCAGAATTCCAGTTGCCCAGTGCAAAAGATTCCTCTAATGATTCATAGAATTCAGGCCTACAATCTGGATATATAGCATGGTCTCCTGAATGAACTCCTAATGCTATTTTAACCTCAGTATCTTCTCTTAACGCAATACTTAATGCATAACCATACAATATAGAGGAAAATATGGCATTTCTATTGGGCACAACTGTCGATTTCATTTGTTCCTTCTCATAGTGACCTTTGGGGATTTCTTCACCACCTGATATCAATGATGAATGAAACATCCCCATTACACTAGACAGATTAGCTATTTTATGTTCAACTTCAATATCATTACTTATTAGATATTTTACATTATTAATAGCTCTATCAATTTCTATTACATGCTTTTGTCCATAATCGTATGTTACGCATGAAACCTTAAAACCATCTGCTAAAAGACGCATTAGCAATCCAGTAGAATCCATTCCTCCACTAAAGGCCATAACTGCTCTCACTCAATCCACCCCCATCCATTTATGAATTTGCAAAGAGAGTCTCCATCCAGGATTAGATTTTACTATTTTTTCTACTAAAGTAAAACTTCTTCCGTTATGTTCAACGCTTTCATTTTCAAGATAACACGGTTGGATGTAGTGATGTTCAAAACCTACTTTCAGATCATCGTAAAGTGAAAGATCTTGTCCACAATATACAACCTTTAACTCATCACCAGTACGCTGTTTTATGCTAACATTAGGATAAATTTGGTCTTTGGGCGAAACACATATCCAATCAATAATATCTGGAACTTTTATAGTTCCATTAGTTTCTACTGAAAGGTGTATGTTGTACTTCTTTAATTCTTTACCAATTGTATCGAGATCTTGCATACAAGGCTCCCCTCCAGTAAAGATAACTCTATCACATGCGTATGAACGAACTTGACTTATTATTTCTGCTAATGTCATGTCTTTGTATGTTAAAAAATCCGTATCACACCATTGACATCTTAGATTACAGTTACCAAACCGAATGAATACATGTGGTACGCCTGTGTGAAATGCTTCACCCTGCACTGAGTGAAATATTTCCACAACAGGATAAATTTTCACAGTTCCCTACTCCCTATCAATTGCATTAATTCAGAACGCGCTTCAGCCTTATCAAAAAATACGCCTCTCATTGCACTCGTCGTCATCACTGCATTCTGCTTAGATATCCCTCGGCATTGCATACAACCATGCCTTGCTTCTATGATAACACCGGCGCCTAATGGATTTAGGTTATCTACAATATCATCAACAACAGATTTTGTAATCCTCTCCTGATTCTGCAACCTTCTCGCATGTAATTCAACAATTCTTGCTAATTTACTAATTCCAACAATCCTATCTGTAGGTATGTAAGCGACATGTGCTCTTCCTCTAAATGGCTGTAAATGATGCTCACAAGTGGAATGAAATTCTATATCTTTTAGAAGCACAATTCCATCATATCCTTCTGCATTAAATGTCGATGATAGAACTTCAGCAGACTCTTGATTATATCCAGCAAAAATCTCATCGAATGAATCTATGACTCTTTTTGGTGTTTTTTGCAAACCCTCTCGGTCAGAATCGCCTTCTAAATATTGTAATAATTTTCTAACAGCCTCTTCTGCTTCTTGTCTTCTTATCTCTATCATTTTCCCACTCTCCCATGTCTTGCATCAATTTCATCTAACTGGTCTAATAATTTTCTACAAGCTGTCCTTATTGCATCAGCCAAACTAATATACTTTTTATTATCTCCAACATGTTTTTTTAAATCCTCAATTATCTGCTGAGGCATATCTAGACTGACTTTTGGCATGATTTTGGGGGCAAATAATTATTAATAAATATTATTATAGTAATATTATAGTAATATTATAGTAATATTCATCTCATTTCTTCTACTAACCGATCCAAATCTGGATATGTTTCTGACAATGCGGCAGCCTTATCCTTCAATCTTGATAATTGATTCTTTATGTCATTTGGTTGAAGTCCCTGTGATAATAAATTAGATATTATTGATAAACCACCTTGTATCATCCCTGCATCTAAAAATGCATCATTAGAAATTTTTTCCGTGATTCTTAACATTTCTAGTGTTTCTGTAAGAAATAATATCTCACTTTCTAATACTATTGAATTAATATTTTCTAAATCTTCAAAACGTCGTATTAGTGTTTCCATATCATACCGTGATGACGTCTACTTTTGACTATTGTCAATC
>Ga0115011_10001098_pt1 | contig 19772 bp, 14 predicted proteins | sample TroAtlMetagenome_2_FD_88705 | JGI IMG/M metagenome (GOLD analysis project Ga0115011, IMG submission 88705) | Marine eukaryotic phytoplankton communities from Atlantic Ocean - Tropical Atlantic ANT8 Metagenome | ecosystem: Environmental > Aquatic > Marine > Oceanic | place: Tropical Atlantic...
CGCATCATCACGAAACAGGTTCGCACCGGGATGGGTTTTTAATAATAGCGGAGTGAATCCGCTGCCCTGTCGAGACTTGTTGGAAAGGTTGTCGTGAATCGTCCCCTGAAAACTCGGGCCGGAAACATTCAGACTCGCCTGGCCCATCGTCTCCCCCAACGACCAGCTAAACACCAAAAACCAAATCGGAAAAATCCCAGCGAACCGACCACTCATCAAATGTATCGAGTTCAACATCGGAAGGAGACTTACCGCAGGTTTGTAAAAATGGTGTAGCTAAGCGGAGTCGAACCGCTGACCTTCTCATTGCGAACGAGACGCTCTACCAACTGAGCTATAGCCCCATTCCTGCATTAGTAATGCGAAAGTTGCCTATTTGCTCAAGGAATCGGAAAAATCGCAAGTTTATTTATTTTATATCGCCTTATATATTCGGTTTTGCTTTAACACAAGATAAACATAACCTAGATTAAATGCTTTTAGGGACAACTACTTAGAAGGTCTAAAGATCTTTCACTAAGGCCTACATATATTTCTTTAAATATAAATTTATTTTAAATAAATGAGTTACAACTTAATGCTTCACCTCTTTGTTTTCATGGGGTCGTTTCTTTTATTTACCATGGAACCGATGATTGCTCGGATTATTCTTCCCAATTTCGGTGGTGCTTTTCACGTATGGTCAATCACAATGACTTTTTTTCAAGGGACACTATTTTTGGGATATGCATATTGCCACTATGTCGCGAAAAGTATCGGAAAGTTTCATTTTATTTTTGTTTTGTTAGCCCTGATTTGGATTCCTCTTCACACTATATTTCCAACTTCTAGTGAAATTTCACCTGGACATTTAGTTCTCAAACTTATCGTAAATTATTCAATTCCATTTGGAGTTCTAGCAACAACGAGTGTGATCGCTCAGTCTTGGTTTTCATATCAAAATAAAAACCGTAAATCACCTTATCAATTATATGTAAGTTCAAATGCAGGTTCATTGTTAGCTCTTATCTCATATATAACAATCTTCGAACCAATGATCGGTTTGCAATCGCAAAAAATTATTTGGTTCGGGGGCTTTCTTTTTTACGTAATTTTGGCTTGGAAATGCCAAAACCAATTAAAGGATAATAACGAGCATAAAACACTAAATAAAAATAATAAGATTGATTTAAAAAAAGCACCAATATGGTTGTTGCTTAGCGCTCTGCCTTCCGGATTCATGCTGGCAACAACAAATGCTATAACATTAGAGTTAGGATCCATGCCACTCGTTTGGATAATACCTTTGTCAATCTATTTAATCTCGTTCATGCTAGCTTTCAGTGACAAATTCATCCTTTCAAAACGCCTGTTATTTTTTATTTTACCATCAGCTTTACTCTTTGGCCTTTGTTCATTGTACACCATCTCAATAGGAGCCACATGGCAACTTATTGCGCACATAGTAGCATTATTTTTCTTGTCTGTAACGGGCCATAGGGAACTATATAACCGTAAGCCAGAAAAAGAAAATCTAACTCAATTTTACCTAATAATATCTGTTGGCGGTTGGCTAGGAGGGATCTTTGTAAGTTTCATTTCTCCTATTATATTTAACACACTATTAGAATATCCAATAATCGTTGCCCTTTTCTTAATTACTATATCATCAGGCAAATTCAAACATATACTTAAGGAATCAAAAAAGTTTCCATTACACTCAAGTCTTGCAATTATTTTGTTCTTTTTAATACCCTGGGGAATTGGTTTTGAAAAAATTAGGATATCCAATAATGACGTAGTATATCAAAAGAGAAATTTTTATGGTATTTACAGAATTACCGATCAACCGCTTTTGCATTATTCGGTGTCTTTAGGTTTCAAAGACTTGGTAGGTCAATTAATTGCCGAGGGTATTGATGTTAATTCAATATATAAAGATCAAACCCCCTTGGATATAGCAATTAAAAATAATCAAACTGAAATTGCTAATCTTCTTCGCAAAAAAGAAGCTGAAACAGCTAACGATTTGCTAGCGACCAGCAAGACCAAAACTCAGATAAAAGAGAATAATAAAAAAGATTCACAAGTTGAAACACCTATGCTTAGAACCTTAATGCATGGCTCAACTAACCACGGCGAACAATTAAAGCACCCTCAAGGTCAAAGAATAGCAACTTCATACTACCATGCCAATGGGCCTCTTGGAAAAGTTTTCAAAAATATACCAAATGAAAAAAAGAATGTAGCAATCATTGGATTGGGGATTGGTACATGTGCAACATACTTTTCTGAAAACGACAATCTAGTTTTTTATGAATTAGACCAAGAGGTTGTTAACATTGCAAAAAGCCATTTCACCTTTCTTGAAAATTGCAAAGCAGAATTGAAAATTATAACAGGTGATGCGAGAATCAAACTGAATGATGCAAAAAATCAAATTTACGATGTAATTTTTGTTGACGCTTTTTCAAGCGATGCAATACCCACCCACTTATTAACAAAAGAGGCACTTGATTTATATCAAACTAAATTAACTCCTGATGGAACTATAATTTTCCATATCTCCAATAGACATTATGATATAGCCTCAGTGATTACATCAACCGCTTTAAATAAGTGGGATGTGTATGGTTTTGCCACACCTCCAGACACTCTTCAGGCTTTCCAGGACTTTGCTCTTTTTTGTGCTATTCGTCTTAAAAATAGTAATTCTAGTGATCTTATCAATTCCGGCTGGCGGCCAATGGCCAATTATCAGTATAAATCAAAACCTTGGAGTGATGATTATATAAACACTCTAGAACCTCTATATTTCAAATTCATTGATAAGTGATTTTATAGATTAGATTTCTGTTTTCAGGCCTCATCTCAAAAACATGCATTTCCCTTTGTTTTCTTTGACCAAACGATTAAATAATTAGATTGCACGCCAAAATTAGGAAAGTACATGATTTGCCCCCCCCGCAGATGACTGACTCCAAACCCAAGTCTTCCCGACTGCCAATGGCCCTTGCTGTGACTTATGTGCTGCTGTTTGTCGTAGCGGTGCCTTGGTACTGGGGCGAGGGCGGCTCCAAGCCGGTGCTGGGCATGCCGCTCTGGGCGGTAGTTAGCATCGGGGTTTCGTTTTTGATCTCCTGCCTGACCGCCTGGGCGGCGTTCCGCACTTGGCCAAGCGATGGCGATGACAGGGAGGGCGGCTCGTGAGCAAGATTCCCCTTGGACCGGCGGAGCTAGGGTTCATCGCGCTGTACCTGTTTTCGTTGATCGGCATCGGCTACTGGGGGATGCGTGCCCGCAAGGAGAACACGCTCAAGGATTTTTACCTCGCCGGCTCAGGGGTCGGTTTCATGGTCTTGGTGCTCACGCTGTACGCGACGCAGTACAGCGGTAACACGCTGTTTGCATTTACCGGTAAGACTTTCCGAATAGGCTACGCTTGGCTGATGAGTGTGCATTTCATGACATCGATCATCGTCGTCTATCTGGTGTTTGCGCCCAAGCTGCATCGCTTGGCCAAGCGCGAGACTTTCATCACGCCGGCGGATTATCTTGAGTACCGTTTTTCGCACCGGCCCTACACGGTGTTGGCGTCGATCACGATGGTGCTGGCGATCAGCAACTATCTGCTGGCCCAACTGACAGCAATGGGGTTGCTGTTGCAGGGCATGACCGACATCAATCCGCGGACGGCATTCGTCGCGGGGGTTATTTTACTGACGGTGATCATGCTGGTGTACGAAACGCTGGGCGGCTTTCGAGCGGTGGCTTGGACGGACATGATTCAGGGAGGCATCCTTATGATCGGGTTCGTGATCCTGCTGTTCGTCGTACTCGACCACTTTGGTGGGCTGGGAAAAAGCTACGAGCTACTGCGCTCTGCCGAACCGGAAAAGGTGGCCGTGCCGGATGCACGCACAAACCTGCGATGGTTCAGCTACATCATCGTCGTGGGACTGGGTGGCGCGTTGTATCCGCAGGCAATCCAACGCATTTACGCCGCACGCAGCCAGCGAGTGCTTCGAAACGGTGTGGCCACGATGGCGTTCCTGCCACTGACGGCTTCGCTGATCGCGGTGCTTGTTGGCGTTACGGCGGCCGCCTCGACCGAACCGTCGCTGGCTTCACTAACCAATGCCGATTCGGACCGGGTGTTCAGCGAAGTCTGCCGGATCGTGATGGAAAAATCGGTCCTGCACAAATGGCTGATCGTGGTGTTGCTCGCAGCCGTACTCGCGGCGCTGATGTCCACTGCCGACTCGGTGTTGCTATCAGTCTCATCGATGCTGACCAAGGACATTTACCATCGGCAGATCAACCCCAACGCGAGCGACTCGCGGCTGACAACGATCGGCAAAATGACCTCGTGGGTCGTAGTCGCCATCATGGCCGGCTTGGCCATCTACCTAAACTCACTCGAAAACAAGCCGACACTGGTCAAGCTGATGGACATGAAATTCGACATGCTAATGCAACTCGCGCCCGGCTTCATCCTCGGTGCGTATTGGCGCGGAATGAAATCCGACGCGCCGTTTTGGGGACTTGTATGCGGTCTCGTGACCATCTTTGCACTCTACCGGGTTGGCACGCTGGTCAACTGGGGTGTGCACGCCGGCATCTTCGGTTTGGCGGTCAACCTGTTGGTTGTTTGGGCCATATCGGTGCTTGGTCCAAGGAAAGCCTAGGAAGACAATCCCGTCCCTGTTCCCACACTAGTGCAACTCTGGCCCCGAGCGCTTGGCCAATTTCATTTGCGGGGCAAGCGCTTTCCGTGAACACTGCCGCCCGAATGAATCGATTGTTCAGTGCGCTCCTTTTGCTTGGCCTGTGCGTCGGCGTGATAGCTGATGAGTACAATTACGAGCGTACCAAGAATATCGTCTACAAGGAGATCGACGGCGAATCGCTCAAGCTCGACGTATACATCCCGGAGGGCGAGGGGCCGTTCCCGGCGGTGGTCGTCGTGCACGGCGGTGCGTGGCGTTTTGGCTCAAAGGGACAGTTGGCCATGTATGCGCGGGATCTGGCCAAGCGCGGCTACGTTTCGTTCGCGATCAATTACCGGCTCGCCCCCAAGCACAAAAGCCCGGCGCAAACCGAGGACTGCCGCGACGCCGTCCGATGGGTTCGTCAAAACGGACACAAGTACAAGGCCGACCCGAAGCGCATCGGCGCGATGGGCTACTCCGCGGGCGGCCACCTCGTCTCGATGCTGGCCACCACCGGCCTGAGCAAGGCGGATGATCCGAAGGGTGTCGGCACGAAAATCGTGGCCGCCGTGGCCGGCGGTTCGCCGACCGATTTTCGCACCGTTCGTGAAAACTCCCGCTCACTCGCCTACTGGTTCGGCGGCAAGCGCTCGGAAAAACCGGAGGCCTACGCCGCCGATTCCCCCAACGCGTTCGTCGACAAAAACGACTCGCCGATTTTCTTTTACAACGGCTCGATCGATGCGCTCGTGCACCCGAAAAAACATCCGGCAGTGGGCTTCCTCGGGCCGACCGCACTGCACGAGTCGCTCAAGGCAGCCGGCGTGGACACCGGTTTGTACATCGCCCGGGGCGCAGGCCACCTTGCGATGGTCCTCAACAAAAAGGCGCAGAACACCGGTTACGCATTCCTCGACACACACCTCAAGCCGTCAAACACGCTGCGTGTTTTTTGGCTCGCCGGCCAGTCGAACATGCAGGGTCAGGGCGTCGTCGATTTTGATCATCCCAAGCACTACAACGGTGGCAGGGGTATTCTAAAAAACGTGATGAAGACCTCTGAGCACGCCGACCGATACAGGCACATCGTCGATGCCAACGGCGACTGGATCGTGAGGGACGACGTGTTTATCCGTTACCAAACCAAGGAGGAACTCAAGACCGGTGGCCTGTCAATCGGCTTCACTGGCTACGGTGGTAAACACCACATCGGGCCGGAGTTTCAACTGGGCCACCTCGCCGGCGACGCATACGACGATCCAGTGCTGCTCATCAAAACCGCCTGGGGCGGCAAGAGCATTCACAAGGATTTCCGGCCGCCCAGTGCGGGCGGCACCACCGGCGAATTCTTCACTAAGATGCTGGCTGAATACCGCGAGGCCCTAGCCAAGCTGAGCGATGAGTTCCCGCACTTGGCCAAGCGCAAGCCGGTGCTTGGCGGCTTTGTCTGGTTTCAAGGCTGGAACGACATGTTCAACGACGACGCCCGCAACAATTATCAGGCAAACCTTGTGCATCTTATCAACGACATCCGCAAGGAAGTCGGCCAACCCGACCTGCCGGTGGTGATCGGCGAACTTGGCAACGACGGCCCCAAAGCCGGCAAATCGATGCTCGCCATTCGCGCCGCACAAAAGGCCGCAGCCGAGGCGCTTGGCCCGAAAACCGCGTTCGTGCCAACCACGCAATTCGCCCGACCGGCCAAGGAATCACCCAACGTCACCCACGGGCATCACTGGTACGGCAACGCCGAGAGCTACTTCCTCATCGGCGACGCGCTTGGCCAAGCGCTGCTCAATCTCAACGACAAATAATTTCATGTTCAAACACATCAAACAAACCGCACTCATCACCGCCATCGCCCTCGGAACGCTTGGCCAAGCGATAGCCGAGGAGAAGGAGAAAAAGTTTTACGATCCGATTCCGAAAAAACTCGAGGGCTGGACGATCAAGGTGGACCCCAAGCTGCTCAAGAAGGAGCACAGGGAATTTAAAAAAGAGGTCTTCAAGGCGCTGGCCAACCACCTGCAGCGCATCAAGTACATTCTCCCCGAGGCCAAGGTGAAGGATCTGCAAAAACTCCCGATCTGGCTCGACTACCATTACGAACCGCTCAGTTCCATGCAGTATCACCCGGGCGCAACATGGCTCCGCGCCAACCGGCACGACCCACGACTCGTCAAGCACGTGCACATTCCCCGCGCCAAGGCGCTGCTCAACCGCGGCCAATGGGCCAAGCACCCCTACGTCATCCTGCACGAACTCGCACACGCCTATCATGACCAGGTACTCGAGGGCGGATTCAAGAACAAGCCAGTCGCCGACGCCTACAACGAAATCAAGAAAAACGGCAGCTACGACGAGGTACTGCTCTACACCGGTCGCACCGTGAAACATTACGCACTCACCACCCCGATGGAGTATTTCGCCGAAAGCACCGAAGCCTACCTTGGCGTGAACGATTTTTACCCCTTCGTCCGCGCCGAGCTAAAGGAACACGACCTCAGGATGTTCGAAATTCAGAAAAAAATCTGGGGCGAAGTAAAGTAGCGAAATCGTCTCGGGCTTGGCATGCGCTGGAGGGACGAGCCCGCGAGTCCGCAAATTATCACCACCGCTTGGCCAGGCGCTACGGATGAAACGGCGGAGCCTCGGACTGCCGCTCACCATCGATCACTTCGCCGACGAACTTGGCCAAGCGCTCGGTGACCCGCTCGAACCACTCCTCCCCCTGCTCCGCCGTGGCCAGTCCGGGGTTCGGGTCCGTTTGATCGGCCACCGCGTCGGCGCGCACGTTCTCGGGGAACTTGGCCAAGGCAATGGAGGTCTCGAATTCCTGGGCGTGCCCCGGCAGATCGTCCGGCATGCGCTTGGCACCCTTTAACAGTTCGTCGGCGTCCGCTTGGCCAAGCGTATCCCAATACGAGAGAAAGTGCAGGTTCACGCCCTCGAACCGTCTCAGGAATTGATCCCATGTGCCGCGCACCGGCTCGATATTTCCGCCGTGCCCGTTGACGACGATGATGTTCTGAAACCCGGCGCGCACCATGCTGTCGATCATGTCACCCAGCACGGCAAGGAAGGTGCCGGGGCTGAGTGTCAGTGTGCCGGGATGCCGCATGTGATGCTCACTGATCCCGCACATCAACCCCTCGGTGACGAGTACGCGCGGAGCCAATCGCTCCGCCACGGCGCGGGTGAAGAGCCCAACACTGCGCCAATCGTGCTCCATCGCCATATGCTCGAGGTGTTGCTCGATTGCCGCAACCGGGATGAGACAACCGGCCAGTTCGCCGGAGGCCATTCGTTCGCGAAACTCACGGCGGGTGAGTTTGCCGAGGAGGATTTCCGGTTCGGAAGCGCTCATGATGCCGCCTCGCTTTTTAGTTCCCTGGCGATCTGGTAGCAACTGACCGCCGCCCAGCACCATGCCAAAACCAGCATCCCAAAACCGATCGTCCCCGGTATGATCAGTGATTTGTTCTGCTGTAGGAACACTGTCGGATCGATCGGGTCGTTGGAGTCCATACCGTGAAACGCAAAGTTGAACAGGACGATAAACAGGCAGAGCGTGAGCAAACCGCCGATGAGCGCCATCGTGGCCTGAATGCCGCCGGAGATTCTCCGGCCGGCCATCAGCGTCCCCAGCCCAGGCCACGCCAGAAGATTGATCCCGGTGACACCCCAGAAGTTGACTGGCCCTTTTTCGCTCACGTGTGCCCGAAAGCTAGGCGAAGCCGCCCCGGTGGGCGAGTGATTTCGGGTGGCTACGGCTTGCAATTGGTCTGCCGTCCGGTACGGTTTCCCTCCTCGAGTTCCAATTTCTCAGGACATGAAAAACGTATCAAAACTACTGGTTGCCCTGTTGGCCGTAACGGCGGTGAGCGCTTCTGCAGCGCCGAAACAGTGGCTGGATTACAAGGGCAGAAAAGGCCCCGGCAAGGGCAAAAACATCGTCCTCATCTCCGGCGACGAGGAGTATCGCTCCGAGGAAGCCATGCCACTGCTGGCCGGCATCCTCTCGCGATTCCACGGCTTCAACTGCCGCGTGGTGTTCGCGATCGATCCCAAGAGCGGGCTGGTCGACCCGAACAACCGCAACAATATTCCCGGACTCGAGGCATTAAAGGACGCTGACCTGATGGTCATCGGCACCCGCTTCCGGGACCTACCGGACGATCAAATGGCCCAAATCGACGCCTACCTAAAGACCGGCAAACCGGTGATCGGCATGCGCACCGCCACCCACGCCTTCAATATCGGCGGCAACAAGACCTATGCCCATTACAGCAACGGCTACAACGGCCCAAAGAAGGAATGGCAGGGTGGCTTCGGCAAACTCATCCTTGGTGATTTTTGGAAAAACCACCACGGGGGTCACAAAACTGAGAGCACCGTTGGCATCATTGCACCGGGCGCGGGAAAACACCCGACCACCCGCGGCATCAAGAACGGCGACATCTGGGGTCCGAGCGACGTCTACGGCGTACGCCTGCCGCTGCCGGAAGGTTCACAGCATATCATTCTCGGACAGGTCACCAAGCGCAAGGGCCCGCGCACGAACGACATTCACTTCGGCCTGAAGCCGACCGATGACGAAGCCGTCGAGGGAAAAAAGAACGACCCTATGATGCCGGTCACGTGGATCAAGAGCTATCAGGTGCCCGGCGGCAAGAAGGGGCGCGTCTACACGACGACGATGGGTTCCTCCACCGACCTTGTTGTCGAGGGCTCCCGCCGCATGATGGTCAACGGCGTCTACTGGCTGCTCGACCTCGAGATTCCCACGGGCGGCACGAAGGTGGATCTCCCCGGCAAATTTGACCCGAAGGAGTACAGCTTCCGCTCCAAGGACTACTGGCCGAAGCAAAATAAGCGCCCGGGCGACTTCCGCCTCAAGCGCCAAAAAAAGAAATAGTCCCTCGCAGACTTGATTTCATTTTTCCGACGAAAAGGTAGGCTGCCACAAAAAGTGGCGCCTGCCTTTTTTGACACCCGAGGGACGAGCCCGCGAGTCCGGGAAAGGAGCGGGGACATTCCTGTCTCCGAAAAAGAATCCAAACCAACCCGCTTGACCAAGCGCTGGAGTCGGATTCCGCTTGGCCTGTCTCTGATCGTCCTTTCCCTGTTCGCCCTCACCGGCTGCAAGCCACCCAAGGTCTCGCCGATCATTTTCCGCGTTATGACCTATAACATCCATCACGGGGAGGGGCTGGATGGGAAGGTCGATCTCGACCGTATCGCCAAAGTCATCACGAACGCGAACGCCGACACGGTCGCCCTGCAGGAGGTCGACCAAAACACGAAGCGCACCGGTGGCATCGACATGGCAGCCGAGTTGGCCAAGCGAACCAACATGCACGTGGCATTCGGGGCCAACCTCGATTTTCAGGGTGGCAAATACGGCACCGCCATCCTCAGCAAACACCCGATTGAGTCGTACGAAAACCATGTGCTCAAGCAAGCTCGCGATGGTGAACCGCGCGGCGTCCTGCAGGCCGTGCTCGACGTTGGCCAGGGGAGACTGCTGTTCGCCGGCACGCACCTCGACCACACGAGGGATCAGGGCGAACGGCTGTTCAGCCAGACGCAGTTTGATGAATTGTTCGCAAAATACGAAGACCTGCCAATCATCTTCTGCGGCGACTTCAACGACACACCCGGCAGCGAACTACACAAGCGCATGAGTGAAAACTGGTTCGACTCATGGGAACTCGTTGGACAGGGCCCTGGCCTGACGATGACCAGCGATAACCCAACCCGGCGGATCGATTACGTCTGGGTATCCGACAAAAAAAACTTCAAGCTCCGCTGGACGGACGTGCCGAAAACGGATGCCTCCGACCATCTGCCGGTCGTGGCCGAGATGGAGTTCAAGCCGGCCCCGCACCCGATGGACGACGCCCAACTCGCCCTCATCATCATCGTGATGACCCTCCTGAGCGCCATCCCGATCCTGATTGGCCTGACCATCTTCAAGGCGAGCCGCCGTAATCCGCAGCCAAGCTAATACCTTCTATCGGTCCCATACGACCCATCGGCCCTCAATACTCCACATACTCCGCGTGGCCGGCCTAGACCAAAGCGTCGTTCGCGTTCACGTTGCTGCGGCCCTGTTTCACGACGATTTCGCCTAGGTAGCGGCCGTACTTGCCACGCTTGTCGCGAATGGTTTGCAGCAACACCTCCCTGCCGAGAATCAGTTCACGCAGAAAATCGCGACTCGCCAAACCGTCCTTGCGATTGGCCCCGCGAATCTGCGGCGCATTGATCCGCCAGAGCCGGATTTTCTCGCCGCGCACGGTGACCTTGAAGCCGAGATCGACGGCCGCAGTACAGGTGTCGCCATCGTACACTACAGTGATGGTGGCCCGGTAGTGGTACAACTTTGCAGGGGATAAATTGGCCATGATCCAAGCGTACTTGGCCAAGCGCGGAATATCCACTACCGTCTTGGCCATGAAGTCTCAGCCTCTTTCTAGACGCCGGGCGCTGCATCATTCCGCTGCGCTTGGCCTCGGCGCGGTGCTGTCCCCGTACATCCGCACACATGCGGCCAAGCCCTTGGCCAAGATCCACGACATCCGTGTCGTCAGTCTGCGGCCCAACCATTACCACGGCTGGCCGACGCTGACCCGCCGGCGCAACGGCCAGTTGCTGCTCATCTGCACCGGCGGACGCGAGGGACACGTCTGCCCGTTTGGACAGGTGGAACTGATGCGCTCGGATGACAACGGGAAAACGTGGACGTATCCCCGGGTGCTGCTCGACCTCGCGATAGACGACCGCGACGCCGGCATCCTCGAGACAACCAAGGGCACGCTGCTCGCCACCACGTTTTCGTCACTGGCCTACGAGCATTATTTCGACAGCGACGCCGTCAACAATTGGGACGCCGCAAGGCAGGCGCGCTGGCGGGGCGCACATCACCGCATCAGTGCCGCCGAACGCAAGGCGCAACTTGGCACATGGATGCTGCGCTCGACCGACGGCGGCGTGACTTGGACAACGCCGTACGACTCGATCGTCAACAGCCCGCACGGGCCGATCCAACTCGCCGACGGCCGGCTGCTTTACGCGGGGAAAGACCTGTGGAAAACCGGCAAGTGGAATGGTGTTTGTGAATCAAAGGACGATGGGAAAACGTGGCAGAAGCTGGCGCAGATCCCCACCCGCCCCGGTGACGATCCTGCCGAATATCACGAACTGCACGCGGTCGAGGCCGCCAACGGCACCATTATAGCGCAGATCCGGAATCACAACGCCAACCACAGTCGTGAGACCCTTCAAAGCGAATCCACCGACGGCGGAAAGACTTGGAGCATGCCACATTCGATCGGTGTCTGGGGCCTGCCGTCGCACCTGCTGCGGTTGAAGGATGGCCGGTTGCTGATGAGCTACGGCTACCGGCGACGGCCGTTCGGCAATCAGGCCCGGATCAGCAAAGACCACGGCAAAACCTGGGGCGAGCCAATCACCGTTTCCTCCGACGGCGCGAACGGCGATCTCGGCTATCCCACCACTGTCGAGTTGGACGACGGAACACTCCTTACCGCCTGGTACGAGCAGTTGAGCAGCAGCCCGCGCGCTGCCCTGCGCTTGGCCAGGTGGAACCTGCTTTGATGGCGTTGCGTTGTTTACTTTTACTGCTGCTAGCGTTGCCGCTCGGCCAGGCGGCTGAGAAAACCGGCGCGGTGGTGACGGTGCATCCACTCGCCACGAAGGCAGCGGAATATGCATTCATCCAGGGCGGCAACGCAGTGGATGCCGCGGTCGCTGCCGCGCTGACGCTTGGCGTGGTGGACGGCTTCAACTCCGGGATCGGTGGAGGTTGTTTCATGCTGATCCGCAAACCAGACGGAACCTTCGTGGCGATCGATGGGCGGGAAACCGCCCCGCAAAAGGCCAGCCGCGACATGTTCCTGCACGACGGCAAGGCTGACCCCGACTTGAGTCGAACCGGCGCCCTTGCCATCGGCGTGCCCGGTGCGTTGGCAGCGTATAATCTCGCGATCCGCGAACACGGGAACATCGACCTCGCCGAGCACCTTGGCCAAGCGGCGGCGATCGCGGAAAAAGGTTTCGCGCTCGACAAGGCGTACCTGCGTCGGCTTGACCAAGCGGTGGAGAAACTGCGGCAATTTCCGGACAGCGCCAGCATCTTTCTCGGCCCCGACGGCAACGCTTGGCCAATCGGACACAGTTTGAAACAGCCGGACCTCGCGCGTTCGTACCGCAAGATCGCACGGCACCCGACCGACTGGTTTTACCGTGGCCCGTTCGCGCTGAAAACCGAGGAGTGGATGCTTGCCAATGGAGGCTTGATCTCCCGTGCCGATCTTGCCGCATACAAGGCCAGGCGACGTGAGCCGGTGCGGTCGACCTATCGCGGTTTCGAAATCGTCGGCTTTCCGCCGCCCAGCTCGGGAGGAGTTCATGTGGCGCAGATTCTGAACATCCTCGAGACGTTCGACCTGCGATCAATGCCACCCAACTCTCCCCGCTTCGTCCACAATGTGGCCGAGGCCATGCGGCTCGCCTTTGCCGACCGCGCGCATTGGCTGGGCGACGCTGACTTCGCCCCGGTGCCGAAGGGTCTGGCCTCTAAAAAATACGCATCCGAACTGGCCAGGCGAATCCACCCCGACAAGGTGACGAATGTTGAGCGCCACTCTACGCCGCCGGACGCCGACACCAATCTGTTCGGGAAACACACGACCCACTTCTCCGCGACCGACTCCGACGGCTGGTGGGTGGCCTGCACAGCGACAGTCAACACCACGTTCGGCTCCGGCGTGGTACTCCCCGGAACCGGCATCGTGATGAACAACGAGATGGACGACTTCTCCGCGCAACCCGGCACGCCCAACGCGTTCGGCCTCATCGGCGCGGAGGCCAACGCGGTCGCTCCCGGCAAACGTCCACTCTCAAGCATGAGCCCGACGATCGTGCTGCGTGACGGCAAACCGGTCTTCACCGTTGGCGCGGCCGGCGGGCCAACGATTATCTCGCAGGCAGTGCTGGCGATCATCCACTTCATCGACCACGGCATGACGCCCGCCAAAGCGCTTGGCCAAGCGCGGTTTCATCACCAATGGAAGCCAAACCGATTGCTGGTCGAGAAGGCGCTTGGCCAGGCGACCATCGACGAGCTCCGTAAAATGGGCCACACAGTGAAAGTGACCGACTCGATCGGTGCAGCGCAGGCGCTTGGCCTTGGCCAGGCAGGCAGGCCGTTCACCGGCGCGGCCGATCCCCGAGGCCGCGGGGTGTTTTCGGTCACGCCGTAAGTCACAAATCGTTGCGGAACCGGCCCTCTTACGGTATAAAACCGACGTGGCCTTGATCTCGAGAACTAACGCATTCCTGTGCACAGCCGTCGCGCTGCTCACGGCAGCCCCCGCGTCGCAGGCCGACCTGTTCACCAACACGGTTTACCCTGTGCTCCGCGAGAACTGTTTCGACTGCCACGGCCCGGACAAGCGCAAGGCCGGGCTGCGGCTCGACCGTCAGCGCGAGGCAATGCTGGGTGGCGACTCCGGTGCGGTGATCGTGCCGGGTGACAGCGGAAGAAGTCCCCTGTACCGACTGGTCGCCGGACTCGACGAGGGCAAACAAATGCCGCCCAAGGGCAAACTGCTGCCGGCCGATTCGATCGCGGCCATCCAGAAATGGATCGATTCCGGTGCCGCTTGGCCAAGCGCATTATCCGGTGGGCTGGAGGACATCCGCCCCACTCACTGGTCGTTTCAGCAAACCAAGCGACCTGCCCTTCCAACTGTTCGAGACACCACCTGGCCCAAAAGCGCTATCGACTATTTTGTATTAGCCAAACTGGAGGAGGAAAACATCGCGCCGTCGCCAATGGCGGACAAGACCACATTAATACGTCGATTGAGCCTCGACCTGCGTGGCATCCCGCCCAGTGCAATAGAGGTGCGCACCTTCCTGCAGGACAACTTCCCCGAAGCGTATGCTCGGCTAGTGGATCGTATGCTGAGTTCGGATGCTTACGGCGAACATTGGGGACGCTACTGGCTCGACAAGGCGCGTTACGCCGACAGCGACGGCTATGAGAAAGACAAAGTGCGCCCCACGGCATGGGTTTGGCGCGACTGGGTGATCGACGCCGTTAACCGAGACATCCCCTACGATCAGTTTTCCATTCAGCAACTCGCGGGTGACATGCTGCCTAGCGCCGGGCTTGCCGAGAAACTGGCGACCGGTTTCCACCGCAACACCCTTCGCAATACCGAGGGTGGTACTGATCAGGAAGAGTTTCGACTCAAGGCAGTGGTCGACCGCCTAAACACTACCGGCTCGATCTGGCTGGGCCTAACCGTCGGGTGCGCCGAGTGCCACACACACAAGTACGACCCGATCACACAGCGCGAGTTTTACGAGATGATGGCATTCTTCAACACCTCTGAAGATAGGACGATCAAGGCTCCTTCGCAGGATGAAATCAATCGGTACAATCTCGTCAAGGCCGGCTGGGACAAAACGAATGTAGACATCGACAACAAACTCAAGACCTATCTAAAAAACGAATCCCCAAAAAAACAGGCTGCGTGGGAAAAGACCTATCGCCCCACCAGCCCCAGCTGGGCCGCATTAACCGTCGAAAAACTGGCAGCAAACAAGGACGTAAAACTGACCGTCGATGACAAGGGCGTCATTCGGGCCGGCGGCAACAACCCCGAAAGCGCCACCTACACGATCGTTGGCCGGGCCGGATTGAAACGCCTTACCGGCGTGCGGTTGACGAGCGTCAAGGTCAACGACAAGGGCGCCGGCCGAGCCGACAACGGCAACTTTGTCGTCAACGAGGTATTGGCCAAACTTTTGCTGCCGGACGGCAAATCACAACCGGTCAAATTCACGAAAGCCGTGGCAACATTCTCGCAGAACAACTTCGGCGTGGAGAAAGCCATCGACGGCAACCCCGGAAACAATTCCGGCTGGGCGGTGGCGCCGAAAATCAATCAGGACAACGTCGCGCTGCTGGCCACTAAGCCGATCGACATCCCGGAGGGAGCGAAGATCGAGATCACCGTCATTCAGGTTCACGGCAAACGACACACACTCGGCGGACTCAGGCTCGAGCTTTCGGAATCCGAATCACCCGCGACCTTCGACAGCGTGCCAAGCAATGTCATCGCCGCCCTCGCCGTACCCGTCGGCGAACGCAGTGAGGCACAGGCCAAGGCGGTCAGCGATTGGTTCAGCGGTCGATTCGATGAACAGGCCAAGGCCCTACGCAACAAGGTCAATGAACATGCCAAGCGCGCACCGACCCCCCCCGGCACAAATGCCGAGGTCGTCACCGAGCAATCCAACAAACGCAAAACACACATCCACGTAAGAGGCGACTTCCTCCGCAAGGGCGCGCAAGTGGAACCTGCAACCTTCTCCGTCCTGCACTCCCTGAAAACCGAGAGCAAACCCAGCCGGCTCGACTTCGCAAAGTGGTTGTTCAACACCGACAACCCGCTCACAGGGCGCGTCTCCGCCAACTACATTTGGCAAAACCTATTCGGCAGTGCGCTTGTGAAAACCGTCGACGACTTCGGCACGCGCGGCGAACTCCCCTCGCACCCCGCCCTGCTCGACTGGCTCGCCACCGAGCTGCCGCGCCTCAACTGGAGCCGCAAGGAGCTGATTCGTACGATCGTCTCCTCCGCCACCTATCAACAATCCTCCGCCACGCGCGATGAGCTGCAGTCACGCGATCCCGACAACCGATGGTTGGCACGGCAAAACCGTTATCGCCTCGGAGCCGAGGGCGTGCGCGATGCCCAATTGTACGCCGCCGGGCTGTTGAGCCTTCGCAAGTTCGGCCCCAGCATCAAGCCTCCGCTACCGTCCGATATCGCCGCGCTTGGCTACGCCAACTCCGTTAGCTGGAAAGCCAGCGGCGGCGAGAACAAATACCGGCGTGGCCTCTACATCCACGCCCAGCGCACCGTGCCCTACCCGATGCTGACCACCTTCGACGCCAACGACACCTCCGTCGCCTGCATGCGCCGCGAAAGCTCCAACACCCCGCTGCAGGCGTTGACCCTGTTGAACGACCCGGTGTTCTTCGAGGCCGCCCAGGCGCTTGGCCAACGGATGATCCAACAGGGCGGTGACCTCCGGGCACAGATTCGTTACGGCTTCGAGCGCTGCGTCTCCCGCCCCGCCAGCGACGCCGAGATCGAGCGCTTGGCCAAGCTTTACGACGTGCAGCAAAAACTGATCGGCGACACCCCGGAGAGCGCGGAAAAAATCACCGGCAAAAAAGAGGCCACAGCACAACAGGCCGCCCTCATCACCCTCGCCCGCGTGATGCTCAATCTAGACGAAGCCATCACCCGCGAGTAGCTGAAAGCTGGAGCGACGAGCCTGCGAGTCTGCAAAAAAAACCAACGCACCAAACCTAGCCAGCCAAGGTTGGGACGCCTGTCCCCAGGCGTCCTTGGTTTGAAAAAATCCACGTGACTACTTTTCTTTATTAGACACAGATTTCACGGATTCGCACGGATCATTTTCCATCCTCAAAATCCGCGTTCATCTACGTCCTTTTTTTAGACACTGCGATTGGGTTTTCGGGGACAGGAATGTCCCCGCTCCTTTTTTGCGCTTGGCCAAGCGGGGGTTTGCGGTTCCAATTCGGCGCCTGCCTATGATGCGTCATATTTTTTCGATCTGTCTGCTTGGCTTTGTGGCTGTGTTGTCCCCGGCCGAGGCCCGGAAGCCCAATGTTGTCTTCTTTCTCGTCGATGACATGGGGTACATGGATATCGGTGCGAACAATCCGGATTCGTTTTACGAGACGCCGCACATCGACCGGCTCGCCCGGTCCGGCATGCGCTTCACGAACGGCTATGCCGCCAACCCGGTCTGCAGCCCGACGCGTTACAGCATCATGACCGGCAAGTACCCGACACGGGTGGATGCCACGAATTTTTTCAGCGGACGGCGCGCAGGGAGGCTCCTCCCCGCACCGTTGTACGACCGGATGGATCTTGATGAGAACACGCTTGCTGAGGCTTTCAAGGCAGGTGGTTACTCGACTTTTTTCGCCGGCAAATGGCACCTTGGTCCGGACGAAAATTATTGGCCGGAGAACCAGGGGTTCAACGTCAACAAGGGCGGCTGGCGTGCCGGTGCGCCGTTCAAGGCCGGTAAGTTTTTCACCCCCTACGCCAACCCTCGCCTGAAGGACGGCCCGAAGGGCGAGCACCTGACCGTGCGGCTCGGGACAGAGACGGTGAATTTTATCGAGGCGAACCGCGACAAGCCGTTCCTCGCCTACCTTTCGTTTTACTCGGTGCACACGCCGCTGATGGCGCCAGCGCCGATGGTGAAAAAATACGAGGCCAAGGCCAAACGACTCGGGCTGGTCGGCCAGCCTGAGTTTGCGTTTGAGGAGCAGGTGCATCCCGGCGGACGCGACCGGCGCGTGCGTATCTTGCAGAAGCACGCCACCTACGCGGCGATGGTCGAGTCGGTGGACAATCAGGTCGGGCGGGTGCTCGACAAGTTGCGTAAGTTGAACCTCGACCGCGACACGATCATTTGTTTCACCTCGGACAACGGCGGCCTCTCCACCAGCGAAGGTTCACCGACGTCCAACCTGCCGTTGCGCGGCGGCAAGGGCTGGCTGTACGAGGGCGGTATTCGCGAGCCGTTCCTGATCGCCTGGCCCGGTGTGGTGCGGCCGGGCGGTGTGGAGGACACGCCGGTGATCAGTACCGATTTTTATCCGACGCTGCTCGACCTCGCCGGGCTGCCGGCTGAGCCTGCGCAACATCTCGACGGGGTCAGCCTTGCCCCGCTGCTGCTGAACGATGGCCCGATCAAGCGCAGGGATTTGTTCTGGCACTACCCGCACTACAGCAACCAGGGCGGTTTCCCCGGCGGGGTGATTCGTTCCGGTAACTGGAAGTTGATCGAGCGTTACGAGGATGGCCGCACGCATTTGTTCAACATCGACACCGACATTCACGAACGGTCGGACCTAGCCCGGCGCTACCCGAAACGCGTCAAGCAGATGCGTACCCGGCTCCACGCATGGTACGGGGAGGTGGATGCGAAGTTTCTTAAGGCCAAGCCGAACGGCCCGCAGCCGTGGCGGCCGTGACGCTTTAGCGGCGGACGATTCGCAGCCGGTAAAACATCACAGGGGCCTCGGCGGCCGCGGCCTGATGTGTCCAGCGACACTCCAATCGGCCATCCCGCTGCGTGACAGTCTGCACGGCATTGAGCGGACGCCACACCCGCAGGTCGGACGAGCCCTCGGCGATCAGGCGCACGTCGGTCGCGGCGGTGTTTTGCCACGCAACATAGGAGGCGCGCAGCTCCAAGCCGGCTTCCCCCTCCAGATGCTCGACGGTTAACTGTGGCGGCTCCGGCGCTTGGCCAAGCGCGTATTCCACGAGATCCGCCTGGCCATTGTTGTTGGCGTCGAGTAGTGGATTCATCAGGTAACGGTGGCCGTCGCCCTTCCCCGGCGTACCGCCCTTGGCCGCGCCGGGCAGCCAGTGCTGCGATTGGCCAAGCGCCTGACTTGTGCCATGGAAAACAAGGCTCGGCCCCTTGCCGTCGGCCGCGCTTGGCCAAGGGGTACCGTCGCCGTACTCGACGCTGGCCAACGTTTCGCCCTGCGCGTCGACCAACTCGAGTAGTTCGCCCTGATTACTCAGGTTGGCCTGATACACACCGGCGATCGGCAGGTCGAGGCCAAGCGCCTGTTGCATGTCGTACTGGCTCTTGACCAGCAGCAGTCGCCCTCCCGGTGACAACAGCGTGTTTTGGGTTTTCGAAAACCGGTACCTCACCCCGACGCTGAACCGTGCCCCTCGCAGGTTCACCGCGTGGCCGGACACATTCTGCAACTCGATAAACTCCAGCTCGCCGTTGACGCTGGGGTGATAGTGGAGTTCAGAAAAAATGAGGTCGCCCGGGGCCACCGGTTTTTTCGTCCAGTAAAAGGTCTCGTTCAATGCCGACCACTCGCCGTCCTTGAGGGCGCGCGCCCGGACTATGGTGTTGCGGTCGAGCCGCAGCGGCTCAGACCGTGTCTCCGTCTCCTCC
>Ga0115011_10001099_pt1 | contig 19749 bp, 15 predicted proteins | sample TroAtlMetagenome_2_FD_88705 | JGI IMG/M metagenome (GOLD analysis project Ga0115011, IMG submission 88705) | Marine eukaryotic phytoplankton communities from Atlantic Ocean - Tropical Atlantic ANT8 Metagenome | ecosystem: Environmental > Aquatic > Marine > Oceanic | place: Tropical Atlantic...
GTGTGCTCATATTGCTGCGGGGAAACTACGCGCTTGGCCAAGCGAGGCAAGCCCCGGTTGACCCGGCCAAGTGGTGGCCGTACTATTTCCTCCGTGATCGATATGACCGAGATCCAGCCAGGCGCTGCTGCCGGTTTTCGCGTGGAGCGCCGCACTCCGCCGGAGAGGCTTGACGTACTTTCCCGCGAGATTCTTAAGCTCAAGGATGATCTCAACGCCGTGATCCTGGCGCACAACTACCAGGTGCCTGAGATTCAGGACTTGGCGGATTATGTGGGTGACTCGCTTGGCCTTTCACGGCAGGCGGCCGAGACCGATGCGGCCGTCATTGTGTTTTGCGGCGTTCACTTCATGGCGGAGACGGCGAAGATTTTGTCACCAAAAAAAACTGTCCTGCTGCCGGACCGCGACGCTGGGTGTTCGCTCGAGGAGAGTTGCCCACCTCAAAAACTGCGCAAACTGCAGGCGACTAACCCCAACTTTTACACCATTGCCTATGTCAATTGCAGTGCCGAGGTGAAGGCGCTGAGCGACGTGATTTGCACCAGCGGAAACGCAAAAAAAATTGTTGAGGCAGCTCCGGCGGATCGCGACCTGCTGTTCGTGCCGGACGAAAACCTTGGCTCGTGGGTGATCGAGCAGACCGGCCGACCGATGACATTGTGGCAGGGGAACTGTTACGTGCACGTCGAGTGGACGCACGAGAGCATCACTCGAATCCGCCGCGAGCACCCCGATGCGCCGCTGGTAGCGCATCCCGAGTGTACCAAGGCTGTCCGCATGCTCGCCGACGAGGTTTGCTCGACCGAGAAAATGGTCAACTTCTGCCGCGACTCCCGAGCTAAAGCACTGATCATCGCCACTGAGGTGGGCATGCTGCACCGGCTTCAGAAGGAGTGCCCGGAGAAACAGTTCATCCCCGCGCCGACCGAGAAGTGCGCCTGCAACGAGTGTCGTTTTATGAAAATGAACACCCTTGAAAAACTGCACGACTGCATGGCAAACCGCACGCCGGAGGTGACACTAGACGACGCTATCATCGAGCGCGCACATAAGCCGATCGAGCGCATGCTCGAGATTTCCGCGAGGTAGTAGCTAGGGTCAGTGGGTTGCTTCTTGTGGGCGGGCAAGGTTCAATTTGACCCACAATTTCTTGACATGAAAAAACGAAACATCAAATGGGTGCTGGCGTTGGTCGTCGGGTTGATTTGCAATACTGGACAAGCTGTCGATGGCAAAAAGGCTATCAAGCTTTTCGATGGAAAAGACCTGAAAGACTGGACACAACAAAAGCCAGGTGCCTGGGAGGTAAAAGACGGGGTGCTCGGGCCAAGTGCCAAGCCGGGCGGCTATATTTGGAGTAAGGCTAACTATGACAACTTCGAGTTGGCACTCGACTTCAAGATGTCGAAGCGCTGCAACAGCGGCGTGTTCTTTCGCACCGATCCTAAAAACGCTGTGCAGGGTGGTTTCGAGATCCAGATTTTCGATTCACACAGCAAGGCCAAGGTGGGCAAGCACGACTGCGGTGCACTGTACGACGCGCATGCGCCAAGCTCGAATCAGGCCAAGCCTGCCGGTGAATGGAATCACATGAAACTCACCGTCAACGGCCCTTCGATAAAAGTCGTGCTAAACGGAAAACAGATCGTCGTTGCCGATTTGGATCAATGGACCACCGGACGTAAAAATCCGGACGGCTCACGCAACAAATTCCGCACTGCGCTGAAAGACATGCCGCGCACCGGCAGCATCGGGTTGCAATACCACGGCCACCCGGTCTGGTTTCAAAACATCTTGGTTAAGCCACTCTGATTTGCACTTTCACAGTAGCCACAAAAAAGGCCAAGCCATTCGGCTTGGCCTTTTTGCTGCGAAAGTAAGTTTACTCAGTCGTCCCTTCCTGTGAAGGCGAGCAGGATGTGCAGGATGGCGACAAAGACGTTGAAAAGACCGGCGAAGAGCATCAAGGCACCCATTGTTGGTTCGTCGTATTCTGGGTTGTTCAAGACCTGGCTGGTGGCGTTCACAAGGATGAACACACCGAAGATGCCAATCGCACCGGAGATCAACATGCCAAGGAAACCGATATTCAGAAACATGTTTAGGACCATAACGCCGATGATGGCGAAGAACATCCCGGTCATCAGTCCGCGCGGCGCTGAGAACTGAGCTTTGGTGATCATTACGGCAAACGTGACCCCGGCGAACACTATGGCGGTCAGTATCAATGCAGCCGGGACGATGTCCGGCGCGACGACGCTGGCCATGAAGAGAACCGGCGCAAGTACCAGGCCCGAGATCAGGCCGTCGCCGATCAACGCAAGGGTGCCCATGACTGGATTATGCCGAGCGGCCATGGCTACGTGCGGGATGGCGTTGAGGGCGATCATCGCAACAATCCAGCCTATCCAGGTGGAAAAGAACTGAACTAAGGCGGGTGTCCTCGCCCCGATGAAGCCACCGACTATGGCCGCAACCACGCTCAACGAAAGCAGAGCGTATGTTTTCTTGATGGCAGCGGAACGGGTCTCGTCAAGGTCCGTCGTTCCGAACAAGCCCTGGGTGATTGGAATGTTGTTTTGTAAGGCACTCATATCGCAATTCATTTTGCCATTTGGCGTTGCTTACGGCAACTGCAAAAATCGACCCGTATTTAGCTGTGTTGCAATGAGATTGCCTCAGACTGCCACGGGGGATAACTTGGTTGAGAGCTCTGCCATCATGCAACTTTCACTTTCTGTACGAATTGCCGAGGAGTTTGACTCCAAGGAGAAGGCGTCGATGCCGCTCGGCGACTTGGCTGACTTGGCTAGGCGCTGCGGTTACGAGGCACTCTGCATGCGGGCGTCTCAAGTGGGGGTGAATTCATCTCCGGATGCTGTTGATGAAGCAGCCGCTTGCCTGACTGAAACCGACTTGGCTGTGAGCATGGTTACTGGCGACTTTGATACGGTTTATAACAACGACAACGGGCCGAGTGCCTTGAAAAATATCACACCGTATCTTCACTTGGCTAAGCGCCTGGGTGCGCCGCGAATTCGTGTCGCGCTTAAGCAGGAGTCGGACATCGCACACGCCCGGCGCGCCGCCGACGAGGCGGCCAAGCACGGCATCCAACTCGTGCACCAATGCCACACTCTGAGTTTGTTCGAGACGGTGGAGAGCATCGAGCGGACGTTGTTGGCGATTGACCGCCCAAACTTCGGCTTGGTTTACGAGCCGGCCAACCTTGAGATTTGTGGGCAGGATTACGGCCGAGCGACGATCGAGCGTCTGGCCAAGTGGATTTTCAACGTCTATTTGCAAAACCAACTGCTCAAGCCGGACGGCACATTGATGCTGCCGACATGGTGCACCGACGACGTGTTGTTGGACCTGATTCCGATTCATGCCCCTGGCGGGGTTGATTTCGGTTCGGTGTTCGCCGGGTTGAAAGCGGTAGGCTACGACGGGACGGTCACGGTGCACCAGTCGGCTCAGCCCGGGGAGACGCCGGAGGAGTCAGCCAGCGGCACGGCTGATTATTTGAGAACCTTGATTTAAAAACACAACTATGTGCGCATTGAATACCATGAAATTGTATCGTCAAGTTTCCTTTCCTTTTGCGTTGCTGTTTGCCGTGCAACTTGCAACGGCCGCTGAGCCGTTGACGCTAGGCGAGCACGGCATGCAGCGCGAGTTGTTCGTCGATGAACATATGATTGCCGACATGACCGGCGGCGTAAAACAGTTTCTGCATAAGCCTGAACCAAAGGAGGTTGTGTTCATCACCGACGCGCCGTGGGAGGGGAACACCAGCGCGTATTACACGATCTTTCGCGATGGCGATTTGTTCAGGATGTACTATCGTGCATCCCATTGGGATACCGAGACGAAAAAGGAAACACATCGCGAGGTGACCTGCTACGCAGAGAGCCGGGACGGCATCCACTGGGTGAAGCCGAAACTTGGCCTATTCGAGTTCAACGGCTCGAGTGAAAACAACATCGTCGTCGATGGCCTTGGCACACATTGCTTTGTGGCGTTTAAGGATGGCAATCCCGCCTGTCCTCCCGAGTCGCGCTACAAGGGCATCTCCCGCGGCCGACCCGTTGGGAAAAAAGGACTATATGTTTTCGAGTCGCCCGACGGCATCCGCTGGAAGCTGATGCGTAATGAACCGGTTATCACCGAGGGTGAGTTTGATTCGCAGAATCTTGCCTATTGGGACGCGCACACGCTGCAGTACCGCGAGTATCACCGCTCCTTCGTCAATGGTATACGCGCCATCATGACCAGCACATCGAGCGATTTCATCCACTGGACCAAGCCGGTGCTGCTCACATATCAGGAGGGAATTCCCATGCAGCACCTGTACACCAACGCAGTGCAGTCGTACGGGCGGGCGCCACATCTTTTCATAGGTTTCCCCACGAGATATCTGCCGGAAGAGGGGCAGCGGGTCGAGCCGACCCTCATGACCAGCCGGAACGGGTTGCTCTTCCACCGGTGGCTTGAGCCGGTGGTGCCGGAATCGGCTCCGAAAGACCGAGGCGGAAACCGGAGCAACTATATGGCGTGGGGCCTTGTCGAGATTCCCGGCCGTCCGAATCATCTCTCCGTTTACGCTACCGAGGCATATTATACCGGCCCGGACAGCCGCGTGCGGCGGTTCGAATACCGGAAGGACGGCTTTGTTTCCTTGCGAGGCGGTGCCCAAGGCGGCGTACTTAACACCAAGCTTATCAAGCTGGGCCGTCTGGCAGACCGCCTGACGCTCAATTACAGCGCAAACCAAGGCGGCCAAGTCCGCGTCGGCCTGTATCAACCCAACGGTACCGCCATCCCTGGTCACTCACTCTCCGAGTGCCAGCCCCTGACTGGCGATCAACTCAACCAAACCGTCATGTGGAAAAGCATCATCGGGAACAATGTCGGCAAAGCTATCACTGACATCAGCCGTTTGAGCCGTAAATACCCGGCTGTCCGGCTGCGGTTTGAGTTGAAGAATGCGGACCTCTTCTCACTGCAATTTCAGCCGTGACTGAGATAACTTCAGGCTATAATCGATGGCATAGATTATAATTGACTTCACCCGTTAGTATACCCAGTATTGATTTCGGAAACGAAAGGATTAAAAAATGACAGGACTAGTAATAATATTTGCGGCATTAGTTGGTTTGGCGGTCATTGTTGGCCTTTGGGTGATGGGCATTTACAACAGCTTGATCCGCAAGCGCAATGCCAAGGATAATAACTACTCGCAGATCGGTATCCAGTTGACGCGCAAGTACGACCTGATACCCAACCTCGTGAAGTTGGTTAAGGGCTACATGAAACACGAGCGCACCACGCTAGAGGAGGTCATTCAGGCACGCAACATGGCCGCCAACGCCAACGCGGCTGTCAGCGCGAACCCAAGCGATCCGGCGGCGATGAAGCAGATGGTGGCCGCTGAGGGTACGCTTGGCGGCGTGATGGGACGCCTGTTCGCGCTAAGCGAGTCTTACCCCGACCTCAAGGCCAATCAAAACATGATGCAGTTGACCGAGGAACTGACCTCTACCGAAAACAAGGTCACCTTTGCGCGTCAGGCGTTCAACGACTCGGTGATGGGCTACAACAACGCGCTGCAGGTTTTCCCAGCCAACATGGTCGCTGGTATGTTTGGTTTTACGGAAGCAATCTTTTTCGAGGTTGAGGGTTTGGGGGATGTCGGCAAGGCAGTTGTCACTGCCGATCAAAAGAAGGACCTCGACATCTCGTTCGACGACATGTGAACCCGGCAATTCTGGACTTAGGTATCGCTCAACATGGATTTTTTTGAGCGTCAACATCAGGCCAAGAAAAAAACCGGCTACCTGGTATTTCTTTTTTGCGTCTCAGTTCTTCTTATTTCCCTGCTAAACCATCTACTGGTCGCCACGGTGCTGGGGGCCTCCAGCGTGAGAGAGGAGAATATGGAATTTAGGACAACCGCCTACACCGACCCGGCGGTCGCCGTCTTGGTTTTTATGGGGACGTTCGCCGTCATTGGGCTGGCAGGGTTGTTCCGACGCGTTCAACTGAGCGGTGGAGGTTCCAGTATCGCGGCGATGATGGGCGGGAGGCTCGTTAACATGGCCACCACCGACCTCGACGAGCGCAAGCTAATGAATGTCGTTGAGGAAATGGCCATTGCCTCAAGTGTAGCCTTGCCGGAGGTTTACGTCATGGAGGGCGAAGAGGCCATAAACGCTTTCGCCGCCGGTTACACGCTCGACGATGCGGTGATCGGCGTCACCGAAGGCTGCATGCGCAAGCTTTCCCGCGATGAGCTACAAGGCGTCATCGCACACGAGTTTAGTCATATTCTTAATCAAGACATGAAGCTCAATCTCCGCCTAGTCGCTGTGGTTTTTGGGCTCATTGCACTGGCTGTCATCGGGCGTGTTTTGTTGCGAATCGGTTTTTATTCATCGCATGGTCGCAGTCGCCGTAGCAGCGAAAATGGGGGGGGTGGCGGGGCTCTCGCCATCGGAATCATAGGCCTTGGCCTTATGGCCACCAGTGGGCTGGGCATCTTCATGGGCAATCTCATCAAGAGCGCCGTGTCGCGCCAGCGCGAATACCTCGCTGACTCCTCGGCCGTACAGCTTACCCGCAATCCTGAGGGCTTGGCCGGTGCTTTAAAGAAAATCGGCGCGCTTAGCGGCGGTTCCCGACTGCTCAATACACCCAACGCGGAGGAAGCAAGTCACATGTTTTTTGGCAACGCACTGAGTCTGTCTTGGTTTTCCATGACCTCCACCCACCCACCACTGCTCGAGCGCATTCAGCTGCTTGAGCCAAGTTTCGATGGCGACTTTTCCGGTGTAAGATTCGATCAGTCGCCGCCGCCAAGACGGCAGGGCGCACCGGCTAAAACATCCTCCGGGTTCCCGATCCCCGGCGTGGGCGATGCGCTTGGCCAAGCACTCCCGCCGGTGATCATGGGCCTGGCTGCTGACGGCCAAGTACAGGTCGGCTCGACCGCTGCGGTTGCCGACTCGATCGGCAACCCGACCCAACAGCACATCGACTTTGCCGCCGCGCTGCTTGCATCGCTACCAGAGGAGGTGAGTGCTGCCTCCCACGACACGCACGACGCCTGCGCGTTGGTGTGCGCGCTGTTGCTCGACCCGAAGGATGGGTCGGTGCAAAAAAAGCAGCTTGGCCAAGTGGACAAACTCTTCGGCGAACAAATGGCCAAGACCACCCTCAAGTTGAGCGCCGAAGTGGCATCGCTCGATCCACGCGCTAAGCTGCCCGTCGCCGACCTGGCCGTCGGCTCGCTGCGGCGCATGGCGAAGGATCAGTTCGAGCGTTTCACCGAACTGCTAGAGTCCTTGGCGGCGGCTGACGAGAAGATCGACCTGTTCGAGTTTTCACTGTCTAAGCTCGTGATCCGGCATCTCGAGCCGCATTTTTTGAAGCAGCAAAAAAAAACTGCTCGATACTACTCGCTGAAAAATTTGAGCCACGAATGCAGTGTGCTCATTTCATCCCTTGCCTGCACGGCCGGCAGCAACGACGAAACCATCCAAATGGCCTACGACGCCGGCGCGTCCCACCTCGATGCCACACGTTTGACCAAGTTGCCGAATGTTAATTGTGGCTTGCAGGAACTGGATCAAGCCCTCGTCACACTTGACGGAGTAACGATCAAACTGAAGCGTAAACTTATCGAGGCCGCAGTAGCCACTGTCTCGGCTGACGGTTACCTGCAAATCCAGGAGGCCGAGCTGCTCCGCGCCATCTCCGATTCACTCGGTTGCCCGATGCCGCCACTGGCGATTGCGCTCGCCACCACCTCCTGAACGATGCCTGAGCCGATTGATCTTCCGGAATTGACGCCCGCACCATTGGGGCCGGGGACGCTTTATCTTGTGGCGACGCCGATTGGCAACATGGAGGATATCACGCTGCGGGCGATCCGGACGCTGCGCGACTGCGACCTAGTTGCAGCGGAGGACACTCGGCACACCGGGATGCTGCTTAAGCGACTTGGTTTGGCCAAGCGGCAGGTGAGCGCGCACAAGTTCAACGAGGCCAAGCGCTCAGGTGAGATCGTCGAACTGCTGCAGGGCGGGGGAACGGTTGCGATGGTCAGCGACGCCGGGAGTCCAGGAATCAGCGACCCGGGGCAGCGGTTGGTCGCGGCAGTGATCGTGGCCGGTTGCCGGGTGGAGACGGTGCCAGGGGCATGCGCGTTGGTAGTGGCGCTGACGGCAAGCGGCCTGGCCACAGATGAGTTTCACTTCGTTGGGTTTCTGCCGGTGAAGAGTGGCCAACGGGCCAGGCGTTTGACTACGCTGCTGGAGTTGCCGGGGACGCTTGCGCTTTACGAGTCCCCGTATCGCGTGGTGAAGCTGCTCAGGGAGTTGGCCAAGGTTGCACCGGGGAGGCCGGTCGTGTTGGCGCGAGAGTTGACGAAAAAATTCGAGCAAATCCAGCGAGGTCTGCCGGTAGAATTATTGGCCGAGTACACCGAGCGAAAACCGAAAGGGGAGTTCGTCGTCCTTGTCGGTCGGGCGGATTAACCCTCGATTAAGGCAGTTCGCGGATCCTAAGATTGCGAAACTCGATCGGCGCGCCCTCTGACTCGAGGCAGAGATAGCCTGTGGCTGGTTTGCAATCGGTGCCGCCGGAGACCTCGATGCCGTTCACCCACAGCCGCACTTCGCCGTTGATGGCTCGGATGTAATAGTGGTTCCATTCGCCGACTCCCTTCGTCGTGTTCTTCGATGGGAAACTCCGGCTGCTGTTCGGAGCGACCGGCGGAAACGGTTTCATTTTGGCGTTTTGCGTGGGGAAAACATCGCCGTGAGAGGTGAACCAGTCGGACGGTTTCTTGTGTTGCTTCTCGTATTTCTCGGCATAGCCAAGGTCGAGCACCTGCACCTCGATGCCGGCTGGGAGACGGCCCTTGCCAGCCGCAAGCCGCTCGATGCTGTCCGGTGTGGCCCAAAGAAACACGCCGGAGTTGCCGCCGTACTGCTTGTGTTTCCACTCGACGACCAACTCAAGATTCGTGATCTGTTTTTTGGTGCGGATGACGCCGACCGGTTTGCCGGTGCACTTAATGGTATTGCCCTCGAATGACCATGTGTCATCAGCGCAGTTGACGTTAACAAAGTCGTCTTTCGTCATGGCACGCCAACCGGCCTCGGTGCCGGTGATCAGCGCTTGGGTGACGGGTTTGCCTGGCTTGGCCTCGGCGAACAGTTGGGCTTGGCCAAGAGTAAACATAGCCAAGAGGGATAAGGTGATTGTTCGTTTAATTTTCATTTTCAGTTGAATTCGACAGCCGGGAGAGTAGCGGTTAGCTCAGGCGGTGCCAGCGTTTTTTGTTTGCTGTAGGTATGTTTTTTGATTGATGTTTGCCGGAGAAGTTAATGTTTCTCGGTACACTAATGATTACAGTTGTGCTATTAGCCGGCTGTGGCGCATCGAACGTTTGGCAAGATGTCCAAAATGGCGACACGGATGAGGTTCAGTCGCAGATCGAGTCCGGTGCGGATGTAGACGCGCGGGATGCGCTTGGGCGCACGCCGCTCTACTATGCGATCTACAACAAGCATCCGGAGATTATCGGTTTATTAGTTCGAAGCGGAGCCAATGTGAATATGAAACACAAAGCAGATAAAACGCCGCTGCACCTGGCCGCAGAATTGGGCGACACGCCGACGGTGCGGTTGTTATTGAAGGCGGGTGCGAAAGTGAACTCGATGGACAGTGATGAGGGAACACCACTGGATTGGGCGATTGGTACGCTGCATAACGACACCGCCACCTTCCTGCGCAAAAACGGTGGCAAGGAGGGGAGTGTCTTAACACGATGACTGCTATGTCAAAGACGGCAAAGATATGAACGAGACAATGCAAGCGATCTTGGACTTTATAGTCAAGGCTTGGACCACGGAACTCTTCGGGCCCGATACGGTCACCATCGGCGGCATCCTGTTGCTTTTATTTCTATTTGCGTCAGTGATCGTGGTTGAGCGTATACTCCAGCGGCTGCTTATTCGCCGGTTACTGTCCAAGACCCCACTTCAGCCGTCGCTGCAGTTTGGCCTGAGCCGGATTCTTGGATACACCCTGATTGCCATCGGGTTTTATGTTGCCTTTCAGGCGGTAGGGTTTGATCTCAGTTCACTGGCGATTATTGCAGCATCGCTGGGCGTTGGTGTTGGGTTTGGCCTACAAAATATTATCAACAACTTTGTCAGCGGCATCATCATCCTGGCCGAGCGGCCCATCTCGATAGGTGACCGGATTGATGTGGCTGGTGTGGCCGGACGCGTGACGAAGATTCAGCTCAGAAGCACGACGGTGGTGACTAATGACAACATCACCATGATTGTTCCCAACGCTGACTTTATTTCGAACAACGTTACAAACTGGAGCCACGGTGACCCGAAAGTGCGCATTCGAGTGCCGGTCGGCGTGGCGTACGGTAGCGACTTGAAACTACTGCAGCGATTGTTGCTTGAGGCGGCGGAGGAACATCCGAAGGCTCTTCGAGACCCCTCACCGGTTGTGTTGTTCACCGAGTTTGGGGACAACTCGCTCAACTTTGAGTTGGGTGTGTGGACTAAGGAAATGACAGCAACCCCAATTCATTTCACAAGTGAAATGAATTTTATTATCGAGCAAAAACTAAGGGATAATGACATAGAGATACCCTTTCCCCAGCGTGATTTGCATGTTCGTTCCGGCCTTCCCGAAAAACAGGGACTATCGGGGGAAGTTTAGAGTGGGGTTTGTTTTAGCTCATGAAAAATAGAAGAACCAAAGCAAGTGTGCGACGAAGCGGATTCACGCTAATCGAACTACTGGTGGTAATCGCGATCATTGCCATTCTTGCTGGGTTGTTGCTGCCGGCACTGTCCAAAGCCAAAGTTAAGGCGGCTGAGATAAAGTGCCTTAGCAATCTGAAACAACTGGGTTTGGGCTTTTTCCTGTATTCAAATGAAACAGGCAAGACTCCGTCATATACCATGGGCAATGGGAAACTTTGGATGGACTCGATTGGGGAGTATTATTCCAAGACAGATGCGATTCGCCTTTGTCCTACTGCGCCGTACATAAAGGGGAAGGGAGGCGCTTCGACCTCGGCATGGGTTTGGGGCGGTGAATTGCGCTCCGGCACCCGAGAGCCCAAGTGGACTGGCAGTTATGCACTCAATGGCTGGTTTTATGCCGGTGATTGGAATCAATCTTGGATAACACAGCACGGGATGGCCAGAAATCTTGCCTTCCGGCTCGACTCGGATGTGCGGCATTCGAGTGAGAGCCCGATTTTCTGTGACTCGATGTGGGTGGATGCCTGGCCGCTGGAGAGGCATCGACCGGCAAGTAATCTCGCCCTTGGCAGCGTCGGTGAGAATGCGGGGATGGCTCGGATCACTTTGGCACGCCACAAGTATCCTGCAGGAAACCTGCCACTACCATCCAGCAAGTATAGGGACAAGCCATTGCCGGGTGCGATCAACCTGGTGTTCTACGACGGTCATGCCAGCCTGGCTCCAAATGAGAAGCTTTGGGAATACCAGTGGCACAAAAACTGGAAGAATCCGGGTAAGAGGCCGCGGTGACGACTTATTCCTTCAGCGCCTCAACGACATTCGGGCGGGTCAGGAAGATCACGATGCAGATCGGGTAGATTAATGCGAAGAGCACGCCGCACATCGCGCCTCCCGCGCTGAAGATAAACGACTCGTCATGTTTCATCATGGACATGGACAGGACGGTGCTGGCAAGGGTGTAGAGTATTTGAATCGCAGCGTAGCCCATCGATCCGGTGCGTCCCCAGTTTCGTTCCCGCAACAAACCCACTCCGCATAAAATAAGGATCAGACTCATAATGCCGCCAATGCAGAAGGAGAATTGTAAAAATATGATGTACCCTTCGGCATATTGAGCGCTCATTGCGCGATTTAATTCAAACGCGAACTCGGAGGATTGCGTTGCCAAAACAAAGAACAGGACCCCGGATCCACCGCAAATCAGGCCCATCGCGCCAAACACGATATTCAGGATGCCGAAGACCTTGATCGAAGACGGCTTGGGCGCGTCATGCACCACCGTGTTCGGGTTGGACGCTTGAGGGGGAGGTTGCATTTCCATGTCAACGATTTTGGTTCGGACGCGAACTTAGCGTGGCAGCCCCAGCCAATAAAGGCTCAGCAAAATTTTTGTTCAATGGGACATTATTTGTCCCATTTAGAGTAGTATCGTTTGCGCCATGACGAACGGGTCAATAGACTGCGGGCACTACATGGGCGCCGCTCCAGAAACAACTTACCTCACTTGGGACAAATCGCTGCTGACTTCCGCGACGGAATGGTTGCTTGCTGACGAATCCTGCGTGTTGGCCGACTTAAGCGGGACACTACTCCTGCTGCCGACCCAGCATGCCGGTCGTCGTTTGCGCGAGGCGTTGGCGAACGCGATGGCCAAGCGCGGGGGTGGCCTGTTCCCGCCGCAAACGGCGACGCCGGCAATTGCACTGGTTGACGAGGAGTCAGCCGAGACCGTCGCCGACACGGTGGCTTGTCTTTGGCATTGGGTGAATGTGTTGCAAGGCGAGTCGCTTGGTCGTTTCCCGGCGCTTTTTCCGCAACTACCGTCGTCGGTGGATTACAATTGGCGCCGCCTGATGGCGCGATCGCTGCACGAATTGCGCGGTACACTTGTCGATTCCGATTGGGATTGTGCCGCGGTAGCGGAGTCAGAACATTGTGAAGAGGAAGCGCAGCGCTGGCAGGACTTGGCCAAACTCGAGTCGGTTTACCGTCAGTCGCTGGCCAAAGTGGGCTTGCGCGATGTGCACGATGCCAAGCGCACCGCAGCGGCCAAGCCTGTGTTGCCCAGGGGTATCCAACGGGTTGTGCTGATGGGCGTCACAGACCTGTCGCCGCTCGTGCAATCTGCGCTTGGCCAAGCGGCGGCGCAGGGGGCGGCGATCGAGTCTGTTGTGTTCGGGCCGGAGGGAGGCCAGTTGCTCTTCGACGATTGGGGGAGGCCAGTACCGGAGCATTGGGGCAAGCGCGATTTGCCCTTGGCCAACGGGCAACTACACCCCTCACTGGACGAGCGAACCCAAGCTCGCGAAGTGGCCAAGTGGCTCAAGCGCTACGACAAAAAAGTTTACGAAACGGTCGGCGTCGGCACGGCTGATCCAAAGGTGATTCCGCATCTTGAGCGCGAGTTGGGCGCGAGCGGGATTCGGCATTTTGAACCGAGCGGACAATCAGTTCGACGCACAGCGCTGCATGCGTTTCTCGAGTCGCTGTTGTCGGTGCTGCAAAATCCGACCTTCGGCAACGCGGATGCTTTTCTCCGTTTGCCGGACGCGTGGGATTGGCTGGTGCAACAGGATGACTCGATTCAGCCCACGGACTTGCTGCGCGGCTTGGACGATTTACGGCTCAAGCATTTGCCGGCGGATCTGGCGGCGGCTACGCAACTTGATTTTGAAAAACGGAGTGGGTGGGTGGGGGTCGGTTGTCGCATCACAGCCCGATCGGCGTTGCGGTTGCTGCAGCGTGCGCTGGGCGAGTTGGAGAATGATCCGTTATCCGTCGGCTTGGCCGGTTTTTTGAAAATGACCCTGACGGATCGCCAGTTCGACAGCGCAAAAACGGAGGACGGAATTTGCATCGAAGTCATCGGCAAACTGAACGAGCGCATCGTTAAGCTAGACGCCGCCGTGCCGCCCGAGGCCACGCGAAACGCGGCGTTGGAATTGTCACTTGTGCTCGACGATTTCAGCCGTGAAATGTTTTTTCCGGAGCGCCCAACGGATACGATCGACCTACAGGGTTGGCTCGAGTTGGCGTGGGAGGACGCCCCTCACCTGCTCGTGACCGGTGCCAACGAGGGGCTTCTGCCGAAGTCGATTCACGGCGATCGTTTTTTACCGGAGAGCATCCGAGCGGCGCTTGGCTTGCGCACAAACGGGGATCGTTTCGCCCGAGACGCTTGGTTGATTGAGTTGATGGTAAGCAGTCGGGGCGAGGGTCGAGTGGATTTTTATGTTGGCCGTCAGCGCAATAACGGCGACCCGCTGAAGCCATCGCGCCTGTTGTTTCGCTGCCCCGACGAGCAGTTGCCCGATCGCGTGGGTTATTTGTTCGATACACTACCGCCGGATGATCAACCACCTGCGTGGAAGGCAACTTGGCCGCTGCGCGTCGAGGCAATCAAACCAGTGGAGAGGCTCAGTCCTACATCGATCAAGGCTTACCTGAATTGCCCGTACCGTTTTTATTTGCGCCATGTGCTGGGAATGGAGTTGCAGGATTTTGAGCAGCGAGAACAGGACGCGCGTGGCTTCGGTTCGCTAGTGCACTGCGTGCTGGAGGCGTTTGGGAACGACGAAAAAACCCGCAACGCTACATCGCCTGATACTATTTACAAATTTCTTGTTGCTGAACTCAAGCGGCAGGTCGAACAGGATTTTGGAAGTCATCCGCCGCTCCCGCTGCTGGTGCAGCAGCAGATCATCGAGCGGCGGCTTCATCACGTCGCAGTCATGCAGGCAAGTGAGCGCAAGAAGGGCTGGGAGATTATCGAGGCCGAGCGGGGTTTTAACGAGACGCTGGATGGGGTGCTGATTCGCGGCTGCATTGATCGAGTGGAACGGAACTGTGAAACCGGCGCGGTGCGTGTGCTGGATTACAAGACCTCGGCCACTGCCAAGGAACCGGCCAAGGCGCACTGGGGAAGCTACCGTGAAAAGCGCGACGCTAAAAATGTACCGGAATACGCGAGGCTGGATATCAAGGTGAATAACCGGGGCGGCGCGCGCCGCTGGCTGGATTTGCAATTGCCGCTTTATGCCTGGGCACTTGAGGAAGATTACGGCACTGAAGTAAGTGTCGGTTATTTTAAAATCCCGTCAGTGGGCTTGGACACCGGCGTTAGTCTTTTGGCGCCATTCGATGATGAAGTAAAGGGGCTGGCGCTTGCCTGCGCAGAGGGCGTGGTGAAAGACATCGCGGCGGATAGATTTTGGCCTCCAACGGCCAAGCTAAAGTACGATAGTTTTGAGGGCATTCTGTTTGACCAACCGGAGGACACAGCGGCCAAGCCGGGGGAGGTGGCGGCATGAGCCGGATTCCTAACACGATGATTCGCGCCTCGGCGGGTTCGGGAAAGACGTTCCAACTCACCAACCGTTTCATTCGACTGCTGCTCAGCGGTCAAGCGCCGGAGCGGATCATCGCGCTGACGTTCACTCGCAAGGCGGCTGGCGAGTTTTTCGAGGGCATCCTGACAAAATTGGCCAAAGCCGCGATCGATTCGACGGAGGCCAAGTGCTTGGCTAGGGACGTTGGTTTGCCTGATACCAAATCGTCGGAATTTCGGGATGCACTGCGCAAACTGGTGGATACGATGGGGCATCTTTCGCTAGGCACAATCGATAGTTTTTTCCACCGTGTACTGGGGCTGTTCTCGTTCGAGTTCGGGCTGGGTGGCCGGTTCGAGATGATGGGCGAGTTCGACAAGGAGCAGGTGCGCCTGACCGTACTCGAGCAATTGTTGGCGAACAGACAAGTAAAAAAAACAGATCAGGATGAACTGATCAAGTCCTACCAACTTGCCACGGCGGGCAAAGACAACCGGAATTTCGTCGGCTCGTTCGTGGAACATTTGGAGGATTGCCACGAGTTGCTGTTGCGAGTGCCTGGTGCCGACCGCTGGGGCGATCCGGCCCGTATTTGGCCCGGCGGCAACCCGTGGGTGAGGGAGAAGGCAGAGTTACCGGACTTGGTGACCGACTGGCGCGGGCACATCAATGAGCATCCTGCCTTCACTAACGAGGTGCAACGCAACTGGAATACCCTCGCCGATTACTTGGAGCAGTGGGTTCCTGGCAAGGGGCTTTTCAAGAAAACACCGAAGTTGGTCACGCAGGCGGTAGAAGGCTTGAATGACTTGGAGAGGGGCAAATGGGAGTTTGAAAACCGAAAAAAAACCTATTCGGTGAATAAGGATTTCAGCCGAAAACTGGGGCGTGTTTTGCGTTGCTGCATCGCCTGGGAACTCGAAAAAAAACTAGAGCGTACACGAGGGATTTATGGCTTGCTGATGGCGTACGAGGAGCGTTACGACGTGCAGGTGCGCCGTGCAGGGCGTTTGATGTTTGGCGACTTGCCGCTGCTACTCGCGCCAAGTGATGGTCGGGTGTTGCTCGGAGGTAAGGCCCCGGAACGACTCGATCTTGAGTACCGCTTGGACGGCGAGTTTGACCACTGGTTACTCGATGAATTTCAGGATACCAGCACCGTACAGTGGCGGGCGGTGGAAAATCTAATCGACGAGGTGGTGCAGGATCCCAGCGGTGAGCGCACATTCTTTTGTGTCGGTGATCAGAAGCAGTCCATTTACCAATGGCGTGGTGGCGATCCCCGGTTGTTCGACCGTGTGAAGGGGAAATACGATCAGGGGACCGGGGATGAGTTTAAAGTTGATTCTCTCAACAAATCGTGGCGTTCGTGTCCGGACGTACTTAAAATGGTTAATCAGGTTTTTGGTAATACCGAGAAACTCGAACCGTTCGATGAAAACAAATCTGCTGCAAAACGGTGGTCGGAGATTTGGGGTGAGCACAAGTCGGCCAAAAACAGGGTCGGAGAAAAGGGCCACTCGTTGTACCTTCAAGTTGATGACAAAGAAGACCGCTGGCCAGTGGTGGCGCAACTGCTAAAAAAACTTCAGCCAATCAATAATAGGTTGGAGTGTGCTATTCTTGTGCAGTCGAATAGGGCTGCCAGTGATTTGGTGAATCATCTTCGTGGTGCGGGGTTGGGTATGCCGATTGTCGGCGAGTCAGCCACCAACCCCGGCGCTGACAATCCGCTTGGCATGGTGCTGCTGTCGCTTTTCCGCGCGGCGGCGCACCCCGAGGACGGCTTCAGCGCAGGCCATGTTGGGCTTACTCCGTTGGCAAAGTTTTTTCCGCTGAAAACGGCTGAACGACAGTCGGTGTTGCGGGATATCCAACGCGATATTTACCAGCAAGGCTTCGAGGCCGTTGCCTCGCAGTGGATTGGGCGACTCGATATAAAACTGGACGACTTTGCCCGTTGGCGTGCCCAGCAATTCCTCGAGTTGGCTCGGCAGTTCGACCAAAGCGGCAGCCGCGATATTGACGCATTTTTGAGGTATGTCCCCGCGCAGGAAATCACCGAGGCCTCGGGAGCCAGCGTGGTGCAGGTGATGACTATTCACAAAGCCAAAGGCTTGACATTCGACATCACCATCGTCCCCGATCTTGAAGGCAAGCGGCTTGATCAGGCTCGCAACGAAGCTTTGCATACTCAACGTAAAAATGACGGTGAGGCCGACTGGATTCTGGATTTGCCAAGCAAGGATATTTGCATGCAGGACGATTCGCTAAAAGTCTCTGTCGCTGAGGCTCGTTCCGAGGCGTGTTATGAAAGTTTTTGCAAACTATACGTCGCGCTCACCCGATCAAGCCACGGGCTGTACGTCATCACCGCCAAGCCGGGCAATTCAGAAAACTACGCGCAACTGCTGACCAAGACTTTGGCCACGGGTGAAGACAATTCATTCGGGGACGAGTCAGCGCCTGCCAATGTGATATTTGAGGAAGGCAGCTTCGACTGGGTGAGGGCCAGGCCGGTGGCAGAAACCAAGCCAGTGGCCGAGCCGAATTTGATTGGGGCCAAGCGTGGGGATGCCCGCTTGGCCAAGCGGCGGGCGGCGGGTCATGGTGCTGTTATTTTGTCCGGTGCTCAATTGGTTGCTTTTGGCGGGGTGGATGCTATCTCGTTTGGCTTGGCCGTTCACAAGTTGTTCGAGCAGATTGAGTGGCTCGATGGGGCGGCCTTGGTCAAGTTGGAGCCGTTACGCGAATCGACGCCGGAAGCCGTCGCCGAGATGGAGCGCTGTCTCGCCGTCGATGAATTTGCCAAGCGCTTGGCTAATCCGGAAGGCAACGTGCAACTCTGGCGCGAGCGTGCCTTCGATGTGGTTCTTGAAAACGAATTTGTTTCTGGTGTGTTCGATCGCGTGCACTTGTTCGACGATCGCGCGGAAATCATCGACTTCAAAACCGACCGGGTGGGGGATGAGGCATCGCTAAAACAAGCCGCCGAAAAACATACGCCTCAAATGACAACCTATCGCCAAGCGTTGGCCAAGCTCACTGGGTTTGCCCAGTCAACCATCCGCTGCAACCTAATGTTCACCCATTCCTGTACGGTGGTGGTGGTGTGAAGCTTCGATTGCCGAGGGGCTAAACGTCTTTCCAAGCTCGTTCTTTGGCGGAGGCGAGGACGGCGTCGCAGACTTGGGCGGTTTCGAGGGCATCCCGGAATGTTGGTTTGCACGGTTTACCGCTGGCGAGGCTGGCGAGGAAATCGGCGACTTGATGTACGAAGGTATGCTCGTAGCCGATGCAGAGGCCGGGGACCCACCACTTGTCCATGTACGGCATATCGCCGTCGGTGATGTGCACGCTGCGCCAACCGCGCGTGTTGGGGTCGTCGCTATGGTCAAAAAATTCGAGTCGGTTGAGGTCGTGCAAATCCCAACGGATGGAGGCGTCTGCGCCGTTGATTTCAAACGTGTAAAGCGCCTTGTGGCCGCGCGCGTATCGGGTGGATTCAAATAGGCCGAGCGAGCCATTCTTAAAATGGCAGTGGAAAAGACAGGCGTCGTCGATGGTGACTTTTTGTTTCTCGCCGGAGGCGGTGTGGACGCGTTCCTTGATGAACGTCTCGGTGACGGCGGACACATCGGCAATGCTGCCATTGAGCCAGATGGCGGTGTCGATGCAATGCGCAAGCAAATCACCGGTGACGCCACTGCCGGCAGCAGCGGCGTCCAAGCGCCAGAGCCCTTCGCCGCCTTGAGGGAGGTCGGCACTGATAGTCCAATCCTGCAGGAAGTTGGCGCGGTAATGAAAAATTTGCCCGAGCTTGCCGCTGTCAACGATCTGCTTGGCCAGTGTGACGGCGGGAACGCGACGGTAGTTGTACCAAACCGTATTCGGCACGCCGGCTTTCTCGACGGCATCGACCATCGGGGTGCTCTCCTCGGCGGTGCGGGCCAGAGGCTTTTCGCACAGCACCATCTTACCCGCCTCAGCGGCAGCAATGGCTACCTCAGCGTGTTGATCGTTGGGTGTGCAAATGTCGATGGCGTCAATGTCATCGCGTTTGATTAACTCGCGCCAATCCGTTTCGTAACTCTCGTAGCTCCACTGTTCGGCGAAGGCTTTGGTGCGATCCTCCGTGCGACCGCACACCGCCTTGAGCACCGGCCGATGGTCGAGATCCGGGAAGAAGTCGCTGACGCGCTTGTACCCGTTCGTGTGAGTTCGGCCCATAAAGCCATAGCCGATGAGTCCAATATTGAGTAATTTTTTTTCGCTCATGATTAAATTTTTATTATTATAAATCTAGTTGGAGGTGGATGAGTCTCCTTATATTATCACGGCTTCCTCCACCACGAGTTAATAGGAGTCGGCGATGATGACCTCCAATTTTTGAGTGTATCGCTTTGGTTGAACACGCCCGGCACTTCCTTGAGTTTGCTCGCGCACCAACCCCCCGTCCTGGCAGTAGCTGAGTGTGAATCGCCTCCATCGGGCTATTTTAGCAGGGCAAGACTTGGAATCAATCCCAGCCGTGCGCGTCGCGGACGTCGATCATCGCTTTGAGGATGGTGTTCCACGTGTCGGGGTTCTCCAGCGTGGCGTTGGGGAAC
>Ga0115011_10001100_pt1 | contig 19741 bp, 11 predicted proteins | sample TroAtlMetagenome_2_FD_88705 | JGI IMG/M metagenome (GOLD analysis project Ga0115011, IMG submission 88705) | Marine eukaryotic phytoplankton communities from Atlantic Ocean - Tropical Atlantic ANT8 Metagenome | ecosystem: Environmental > Aquatic > Marine > Oceanic | place: Tropical Atlantic...
CTGTAACTGAAGGAACTCCAAATTATCTGTACACTTGGGTAGGTGATTTAGATGGAGATGGGGATTTTGATGACTTTGAGATTTCAAATAGTTCGGTACCAAATGAGGATGATAATGGTATTATAGTTATTGAAAATTTAGTAGAGGGAGAATATTGTATTTCCTTACAAGATAACAATGGAATTTATCCAAACTGTAACTATTTTACTTATGAATGTTCAGAAAGTGGTTGTCAGTATTCTTCCTCATCTTGCGAAGATGAAGGGAGTTGTATATATTTTTCAGAAGTATGTTTTACTATTGAAGAACCTGAAGAAATTCTAGCAAATGAAGAAATAAGTATTTATTGCTCAGATCCTGAAGTTTATAATACAACTGGAGATGGTTTAAATGATGGATATATTAATTTGAATCCTAACGGAGGCTTACCTTTTGATCCTGATGGGACACCAAACTCAGGAGATGAATATTATACCTATGAATGGTCAGCAGATTTTGATGGAGATGGTATAATTGATTTCACAAGTACAGAACAAAATATCACGAATCTAATAGAAGGATTATATACAGTAATTATTTCAGATAGTGAATCTGAATCTAATGTAGGTTTAGAAGGTTTTGAACCTGCTATATTTACATTTGAATTAGTAGATCCTGATCCATTAATTATTACAAGTCTAGAAACTATAGATGCGATTTGTTATGATATTCCTGAAGGCGAAATATATATTGAAGTAGACGGAGGTTGTGAACCATATACTTATGATTGGACTGGGCCTGGAGAATTTACAAGTACACAGCAAAATATCACAAATCTTTCTGGCTCTGTGGAGGGAGACCTATATAATGTAACCATAACAGATGCCAATGGTATCACTACTACAGGTTCGGGCACTATATATGAACCTACTGAAATAGTTGCTACAAAAATATATTCAGAATATGAATGTGGTTACAACCTTACCTGTTTTGATAGTACAGATGGTTCAATAGACTTCTTTCCATCTGGAGGGACACCTTATGGTTCTAATGGGCCTGATGGTATAGAAGGTACTGATGATGATGGTCAATTATATGAATTTGCATGGACTGGTCCAGAAGGATTTACTAGTGAAGAACAAAATATTTCAAATCTTTCTGCAGGTAATTATACCGTGATTATAACAGACTCAAATGGTTGTGATGTTATATTTGACCCTTATATACTTGAAGCACCTGAGCCATGTGAAATTAATGTCACTACTGTACCACCAACAGCAAGTTGTTACGGTGACGCATCTGCTGAAGCTCAAATTAGTGGAGGATGTCCCCCTTATATTGTATCATGGACACTAGACTCAAATGAAGATGGAATATTTGATGATACTGATGAAGAAATGTTAAATGAATCAACTGATGGTATAAGTATACTTGAAGATCCTTTTGGAGACACACCATTTGGAAGTATAGTTGGCGGAACTTATCAAATAAGTGTAATTGATGCTAATGGCTGCACATTCCCATGTACTGAAGAATTCACAATTGAACCACCACAAGGTATTGATGCTGAAGTTACTTTTACACAATTATTAGAAGACACGCCTGGTTGTTTTGCTTCTGCAAATGTAGAGTTAACTAATCCAGGTTGTGGAAGCTTTATTGAACTTGAGGATGTAGAGCCAAGTTGGGTTATATGGGCTGAAGATACTGACTGTGATGAAATACCTGATGGACCCGGTGATTTAACTACTGGTTCTGGATTTAACTTAATTGATTCAGATAATCCTTTTGATTCATTTATTGATGATATAGAAGCTGGTGGATGTTATGTTGCTATATTAATAGATGCTTGTGGATGTCCTGAATATTTCCCAATAGAAATACCTTCTTGCCCAGGACTAAGTTTAGAAGGTACTCAAACTTCATTAGATGTAAATAACGGATTTGCAGTTGCTTGTTGTAATGATACTGATGCTTTTATTGATCTAAGTATAACCGGTGGTTGTCAAGCAGAAGTATGCGCAGGAGAATATTATGACATAATATGGTTTGATGATTTAAATCTTAATGGTCAATATGATGAAGATATTGAAGGAGGAACAGTGTGGAGTAATGATGCATATGTAGATGTAGTTCCTGGAATATATTCAGTACAAGTATCAGACTGTATTGTCAGTAACTGTCCAATCGTAGAAACTTTTAATTTAACTAATGTTCCAGAGTGTTTAGAAGCCGAAGTTACTTTCTTTAATGTTGACTGTAATGTTGACCCTCTTTTACCACCAAGTGAAGAATTAGAAATTACTGGTGGCACTGGGGAATATAATTACGAAGGGTTTGGAGATTTAGATGGAGATGGAGATTTTGATGATTATAGCTCTAGTTTAGAATCTGTTAGTGGCCTACCTCCGGGAGAATACCAAGTTTTTGTTACTGACTCTAATGGTTGTGTTTATGTAGATACTGATATAGATGATGACGGCACACTAAATGATGATGACGATGATATAGATGGAGATGATATACTTAATGACGATGATGAAGATATAGACGGAGATGGTATACTTAATGATGATGATGAAAATGTATATGGAGATGACCCAATAACATTTACTATTGATAACATTGTTGGATTTGATTATGATGATGATGGAAGTATAATTGTTGATGCAACTATTACAAATGTAGATTGTAATGGAAATGATACTGGATCTGTTCAAGACATAACTCTTTACTCAGATGGAAATCCAATTTATGAGAGTGATGGGATATTTTCTATTGAATGGGGATCATATGATCCTAATAACTTATACGCTGGAGAATATACAGTTAGTATAACTAATAATACCGTAAGTCCCCCTTGTACTTTCACTCAAAACTTTAATATTAATGAGCCTGATCCACTAGTAGTTTCTTCTAGTGACTTTACAACTTGTAATGGATGTCCAACTATGGCAACAGTATTTGTAAATGGAGGACAACCCCCTTATCAAGATGACTGGTTTATTTTTAATGAAACTACATTAACATATGATTTAATTGATGATCCAGATGACAATGATGTTAATGGATTTGGAACAAATGGATACAATAACTTTCTAACTGCTGGCACATATCAAGTTCAAATTACAGACTATAATGGTTGCGAAAGCTCTTGGATATTTAATATTTTTGATGAACCCATTCCTACTGATTGGGCAAGTGTAGAAACAATAGAAACTTGTGGAACTGGTAACTGCGATGGTATAGCTACTTTGGAAATAGATTTTGATATTGCAGACGACATTATATACATCCCTAATTGGATTAATTGTGATGGTGATCAACTTAGTACAGTAGAAGATGACCCTCTAACTGTAGAGAATTTATGCCCAGGAGAATATACGTGTCAAGTATTAAACTCTATAACAAATGAAATTCATTCTATTTGTTTTACAATAGAGGATGGTAACTTTAGTATAGACCCTGAGGTATCAAATATATCATGCTATGGCGCTAGTGACGGTTCTATTGATTTAAATGTAACTGGAACCTCTAATTATTATGTTGAATGGAGTAATGGAGAAAATTATTGGAATTATGATGAACTTAATAACTTAAGTGCGGAGGAAGGATCAAATATTATTAGTGTTGATGTGTTTAATGAAGATTTTCAATGTGTGATTTCTGAAGAATTTACAATTACTGAACCTTTAGAGTTAACTGTTCCAACACCTATTTTATTAGAAGTTTTAGGGGGATGGAATACTTCTTGTGAAGACGCTTGTGACGGATCTATTCAGGTAAATATTGTAGGAGGAACTCCTCCATATGATTACATTTGGAACGGAGTAGAAGTAATCACAGGCTCATTTAGTTATGCTGAAATTGTTGAAGGTTTATGTTCTGGTGAAGGCCAATTAGGAGTTATTGATAATAACGGCTGTCAAATACAACATAATATTACTTTAAGTGCTCCGTCACAAATACAAGTAGATACTGTTTCAGTGACTGATGTAAGCTGTTCTGACGTAGAAGAAGGTATTATTAATGATGGGGCAATTGATATTTTAGTAACTGGCGGTCAACCTCCATATTCATATATTTGGACAGATAGTGATGGAAATGAAATTGGTTATGAAGAAGATATTAATAACTTAACAGAGGATACGTACACTATAACTGTAAATGACTTAAATGGAAACCCAGAATGCGCAGTACAATTAGAAGTAGAGGTTACTGATCCATTTAATTTTGAAATTAACCCTCCTATATGGGGATTAGCTGATGGACCAGCGGCTTGTATAGATGCAAATGATGGATTCATTACTTTAGACCCAACTGGAGGAACTCCATTTCAAGATGAAAATGAAGAATATTATTATATATACTTCCTAAATGGAGAAGGACCAAATATATTATATGTTGATGATTTACTATTGGATGAAGAAGATATATCCTCAATCAATGGAACCATTGGGAATTTAACTGTAGGTAATTATGAAGTAATAATAGAAGACGCAAATGGATGTCAGATTACACATTTATTTGAAGTAGATTCTATACAGGATAGTTGTTTAGGCTTTATTCCTACAGTGTTCACTCCTAATGGAGACGCTAGTAATGAAACATGGATAATACCTGATTTGATTTTTTATCCAGATGCTACAGTACAAGTATATAACAGATGGGGACAATTGGTATTTGAAAGTAAAAATAATTATTATCTAAATCCTTGGGATGGGACTAATACAGAAAATGAAAATCTTCCATTTGGAAATTATTACTTTATAATAGACTATAAAGAAAATGAAGACCCTATATATGGAGCTGTTACGATAAAAAGATAAAAATGAAAAAAACGATATTACTTTTATTAATTATTAGTTCTTCTTTTTTAAATAGAACTTTTGCACAACAAATACCTATTCATAGTCAATATATGTTTAATTCATTTTTATTAAATCCTGCAATCTGTGGGACTACAGAAGAAAATAGATTATTTATTAATGCGAGAAATCATATGTTAGCATGGGGAGGAGGAAATAGTTATAACTATAATATATTTGAAATAGATCCTAATCCATTAACTAGTTCTTTATCATTTAATAAAGGATTTCATGACAGAATGTCTTGGGGATTTAATTTGATGTATGATAGAATACTGCCAATTACAACAATAAATTTAGAGCCAACTTTTGCTCATAGATCTAGGCTATTTGACAATTTATATCTATCATTAGGAATTAGTACTCCAGTATATTATACCAATTTTGATAATGGACAAGTTCAATGGCTTGATCCTGATCAATTGTTAGATTATGATATGGGTTATGTTAGTGAAAATGAAACTGGTATTTCAGGTTCTGCTAATTTTGGATTATACTTATTCAATGATAGATTTGATTTTGGATTTTCTGTAAAAAATATATGGGAATCTGAGATTAATGGAATACCTAATGTTCTTTCAGGGGATGCTACAACAGATGAGTTAATAAATACTAATATAAGACATTATTATCTACATTCTTCGTATGATTTCCAATTTGATTGGGCTAGTTCATGGGCAATGGTACCAACGATACTTTTAAAAACTACTGAATTAACAAAACCACAAGTTGATTTAAATTTAAAATTAATATATATGGACTTTATGTGGGTTGGTACTTCATTTAGAAAAAGTGAATCTGTTATAACAGCCATGCTTGGAATAAATCTACAATATTACTTTTTTGGCTATAGTTATGATATATCCACATCACCTTTAGCAACAAACTATTCAGTAGCTCATGGAATAACAATAGGAAGGTATTTCAAAAATAAAAATGATCATCAAAATGTGAGAAAACGAAATAGATTCTTTGAAGATAGATCTGCATTATATTGGTATCCTGACTGGTTATAAATCATCTTAAAATATGGAAAAAAAAATTAATTTCCTTTTCGATGTAGATGGAACGCTAACTCCTAGCAGACTACCTATTGATCCTAATTTTGAATCTTTTTTTTTTAATTGGATAAAAAACAAATCCGTATACCTAATTACTGGTTCTGACAAAGACAAAACTATTGAGCAAATTGGTCAAGATATATGGAAAAATGTGACTAGAGCATATCAAAGTTGTGGAAACCAAATATGGGAAAATGGACAATTAATAAAAGAAAAACCTTTTCCATTAACTAATGAATTAAATTTATTCTTTCAAGAAATATTATCTACATCAAAATGGGATAAAAAATTTGGTAATCATATTGAAGAAAGAGTTGGTTTAATTAATTTTTCCACTATTGGTAGAAATTGCCCACAAAATGAAAGAGAAAAATATTATCAATGGGATAATATACATCAAGAAAGAAAAAATATATGTAATAAATTAATGGCTAATTTTCCTGATTTAGAAGCCTCCATAGGTGGTCAAATAAGTATTGATATACATCCAAACGGAGCTAATAAAAGTCAAATACTTGATGATATTTCAGGAACTATTTACTTTTTTGGTGACAAAACAGAAAAAGGAGGTAATGATTATCCAATTGTAGATCGATTAGAACGTGAAAAAAGAGATATGAAAATATTTACTGTATCTAGCCCAAACGAAACACTGGAAATATTACAAAAATTAAACTACTAATTCTTTTACTTTTTGAGCAGCTTCCTTAAGGATTGTAGTAGAGTGTACTTTTAATCCGCTTTCTTCAATAATTTTTTTTGCTTTCTCCGCATTAGTCCCTTGTAGCCTTACTATAATCGGCACATCTATCTGACCTATATTCTCATAAGCATCAACTATTCCTTGAGCTACTCTATCACACCTTACAATACCGCCAAATATATTAACTAAAATAGCTTTTATATTTTTATCTTTTAAAATAATTCTAAATGCTTTCTCTACCCTACTAGCATCTGCAGTTCCTCCAACATCTAAGAAATTAGCAGGATTTCCTCCAGCTAATTTAATTATATCCATAGTTGCCATAGCAAGTCCTGCTCCATTCACAATACAACCAACATTACCATCTAACTTCACATAACTTAAATTAGACTGAGAAGCCTCTACTTCTAGAGAATTTTCTTCTCTAAAGTCTCTCATTTCTTGATGATCAGGATGTCTAAAAGCAGCATTCTCATCTAGCGTAACTTTAGCGTCTACCGCTATAATTTTATCATCTGATGCTTTAATAACAGGATTAATTTCAAAAAGAGAAGCATCAGATTCATTGTATGCTGTATATAAACTATCTATAAATTCACACATATTAATATTGGCGTCCCCTTCTAATCCTAAGTTATTTGCAATATTCTCACATTGTTTATTTGTCAATCCTATACGTGGATCCACTTCTTCTTTGAATATTTTATTAGGAGTATTTTCTGCAACTTCCTCAATATCTACGCCACCTTCACTAGAATATACAATAATATTTCTACCTGTTTTTCTATTTAAAAGCACGGATACATACATTTCACTAATTTCTTTTGGACCAGGATAATAAACATCTTCTGCTATCAAAACTTGATTAACTTTCTTTCCCTCTTTACTTGTTTGTGGAGTAACTAAATTCATTCCTATAATATTTTCAGCATGTATTCTAACTTCATCAATACTTTTAGCTAATTTAATTCCTCCTCCTTTACCTCTTCCTCCAGCATGTACTTGAGCTTTAACTACAAAAAAATTTGTGCCTGTTTCATTAGATAATTTCTCTGCCATAGAGCATGCTGAATCTGGACTTTCCGCAACGTATCCACGTTGAACTGTAACTCCGTAATTTGATAAAATATTTTTACCTTGATATTCGTGTATATTCATATTATTTATTGTTGTTGAACAAAAATAGTTTATTTAGTTAAAATAAACACAACCTTTAATTATATTTACGCTTCAAATGAACAAAATAATTATTGTATTTTTTTTCCTTTCTCTTATTTTGTTTTCACAAGACAGAAAAGAGGTGTCCGCTGTTAGAATTACGTCTCCACCAAAAATTGATGGTATACTAAATGAAGACTACTGGTATGACACGAAACCTGCTCAAAATTTTTTAATGCTAGAACCGTATAATGGAAAAAGTGAAAGATCTACAGAAAAAACAGAAGTAATTATATTATACGATGATGAAGCGTTATATATTGGAGCAAAATTATATGACTATAGATCACATGAAATATTAAAAGAGTTCGGCCCAAGAGATAGTCGAAATAAAAATACTGACATGTTTGAAATATGGTTAAATCCTTTTAACGATGGTTTAAATCAATTTAATTTTGGAGTAACCGCTGCCGGAATTCAATTTGATGGTATTTTTAATGGTGAATACCTAGATGAGAACTGGGACGCTATATGGGAAAGTGAAATTAGTCAATCAGAAAAAGGTTGGTTCATTGAAATGAAAATACCATATTCGGCTATTCGTTTTCCAAATAAAAATATACAAGAATGGGGGTTAAATATGGTCAGAGGAATTAGAAGATACCGTGAATTCTATTCTTGGAATTTTGTTGATATTGAACAATCACTAAGGTCAAATCAAGATGGTCTATTAACTGGTATTCAAAATATTACTCCACCCATTAGATTATCTTTATATCCATATACTAGTATATATTATGAAAATTATAACAATACCAATCAATTTTCTTTTAATGGTGGGTTAGATTTAAAATATGGTATTAGTGAAAATTTTACATTAGACATGACTTTGATACCAGATTTTGGACAAACTAAAAGTGATGATTTTATACTAAACACATCCCCTTTTGAAATTAGATATGATGAAAATAGACCATTTTTTACTGAGGGAACTGATTTGTTTAATAAGGCTGGACTTTTCTACTCTAGAAGAATCGGCCAAGTACCAAATATTGAAGCCAACGAAGATGAAACAATCACAGATCTTCCTAGTGCTATACCAATAATTAATGCTACTAAAATATCTGGAAGAAATAAAAATAATTTAGGAATAGGTATTTTTAATGCGGTAACAAATAAAACAAATATTTCAGTAGAAAATGAAAATTCAATTAGAGAAGAGTTACTGCAACCATTAACAAATTATAATTTAATTGTACTAGATCAAACATTTAACCAAAACTCAAGCATTACATTTACAAATACAAACGTAAATAGATTTAATAATAAATATCGAAAAGCAAATGTCACTTCATTACTTATAAACCTAACTGAAAAAAATAATATATATAATTTAAAATCCAAAATTAATTTTAGTAATATAACAGATAATAACACAAAGGAATTAGGGTTTTTATCTCTAATTAAAGCTGAAAAAATTAAAGGCAAATTTAGATTTGAAATATCTAATTATATTGAAAGTAACAAATATGACCATAATGATCTTGGATATTTGAGAGATAATAATGAAGTTGTTACCAATCTAGGGCTTGGTTATTATATATTCGAGCCAATAGGGAAAATAATAAAAGCAGAAACAGAGTTTGAAGCAGAACATAAAATGCTCTATAAGCCTTTTGATTATAAGCAATTAGAACTAGAATCAAAATTACACGTTGTTTGGAAAAACCACTTATTTACAGGAATTAGTGCAAAATATAATTTTGAAGAACACGATTATAATGAAGCCCGATTAAGTGGAAGGGTTTTTTTAAGACCTGCAAGACTAAATTCATCTATATATACTTCTAGTGATTATAGAAAGAAATTTGCACTAGATACAAGGATAGGTTTAAAATATACAGAACAAAATAAAAACAATAAGCTATATTTAAGATTATCCCCACGGGTTCGTATAAACAATCAACTCTCATTTATATATATATATGTCAGAGAAAATGAAAAAAATCAGTTTGGATACATTGGTGAGGAAAATAATGAAATTCTTTTTTCTAAAAGAAACCAATTAACCTTTACTAACAAGTTAATTGCAGATTACGCCATCAATGAAAAAATGTTTATAAATATAATATTACGACATTACTGGTCTAAATTTGAAAATAAAGATTTTTACATATTAAATAATAATGGAACTTTAAGCGAAACTAATTCCATTATTGATAATTCTAATATTAATTTTAATTCTTGGAATATTGATTTATCTTTCTCTTATGAATTATCACCTGGTTCCTTTTTATCATTTTTTTGGAAAAACCAACTACTATCAGAAACTAATGAGCTAGAGGATAACTTTTATAATAATATTATAAATACCTTTGATTCACCAATGCTTAATTCATTGTCATTAAAATTAACTTACTATTTAGATTATAATAATTTGAAATCGAAAAAATGATAGAATTAAAAAATATAAATAAATCATATGGAGACCTTCATGTGTTAAAAGATATAAGCTTAATTATTTCTAAAAAAGAAATTTTATGTATTGAAGGTCCATCAGGAGCAGGAAAAACAACATTATTAAAAATAATAGGAAAACTTGAAAATATGGATTCTGGAGATATTTTATTTAATGGATCTGAATTAAATAATTTAAAGGGAACAAAATTATGTGAATTTAGAAATCAACAAATTGGCTTTGTATTTCAATTCCATCATCTTATGCCAGAATTTACCGCACTAGAGAACATCTGTATGCCAGCTTTTATTAATAATGCAAAAACACATGAAAGTAAAAAATATGCTTTAAAATTAATGGAATCTTTAAAAATCACAGATAAAAAAGACAATTTTCCCGCACAACTATCTGGAGGAGAGCAACAAAGAGTTGCAATTGCTAGAGCATTAATTAATAAACCCGATCTTGTTTTAGCGGATGAGCCTTCTGGAAATTTAGATATAGAGCAAGCAAATAGTATGCATAAATTATTTAATAAATTACGAAATGAATTTGACCAAACTTTTGTCATTGTAACCCATAATAAAGATCTTTCTTTATTATGTGATCGAACAATTACTTTAAAAGATGGAATAATTTCATAAAATAATAATAAAATTGTAAATTCGAGCCTCGATGAAATTCGAGAACCCTATAATATTATATTTCCTATTACTACTGATAGTACCTATCTTGATACATTTGTTCAATCTAAGGAGATATAAAAAAGTTTTTTTTAGTAATATATTCTTTTTAAAAACAGTCAAAAAAGAAACTCGAAAGAAAAGAGAGTTGAAAAAATGGCTGATTCTATGCTCAAGAATGCTATTAATTTCAACCATTATATTAGCATTCTCTAAACCATATATAAAAACTCAAAATATCGCTAGTCAAGCTGAATCATTTAGTATTTATATAGACAACTCTCTCAGCATGGGCATATTAAATGCCACGACAAATAAAAGTTTAATAGAAGAAGCTAAACAAATTGCTTTAGAAATTGTCAAAAATTTAGATGAAGAACAAAAAATTAACATCATAACAAATGATTACTCATATAATAATCAAAAATTTCAAAACAAAGAAAAAGCTATTGAGATAATTAATGGCATAAAAACCTCTCCCTTTAACACAACTATATGTGATATAATTAAACGGCAAAATAATTTAAACAAGGACACCAAATCACTTTATAAATTTATTATTTCTGATTTTGAAAACAACTTTATTGAAAAATCAAACTGTAATATACAGGATGAAGAAAACTTACAGACAATTTATATTACAACTTTAAATAAAAATAATATTAGTATAAAAAATTGTGAATTTGAGCATTCTTTCCATAAAAAAGGCCAAAAAGAACAACTAATTATAGAACTTGAAAACTATGGGAAAGAAAATAAAGATTCAATACAATTCAAATTATATATTAACGAAAAACAACGTGGCATTTTTAGCATAGATATTCCTGCAGAATCTTCATCCAAAAAATATATTGATATAATAAATACTGAAGACGGGCCTATTGCTGGAAAAATAGAAATTATAAATGATGATGATTTTAAGTTTGATAACACCCTATTTTTTTCATATGAAATAAAGGAAAAAATAAGAATTTTATGTATATCTGAAGAAAACACTACTAAAGAAATAGTAGCTGTTTTTAATGACCCTATTTTTGAATTTAAACAATTCAGAAAAAATCAAATAAAAATATCTGAAATAAAAAACTATGACTTAATTATCTTAGATCATTTAGAAGAAATACCTTCTGGGCTCGTTTTTGATTTAAACAAAAGTCTAGAAAAAACAAATAATATATTAATTTTCCCCTCTAAGAATATAAATATAGAGTCTTATAATACATTTTTAAATTCATGGAATATAGACAATATATTAAAATGGAATGACAAAGAAATTAAAACAAAATTTATCAATCTAAACCATTGGGTTTTTAATAGTGTTTTTCAAGAAGCAAACGAAAAAATAGATTTACCTGAAATTAGTGGCTATTTTGAAATTGAAAATAAAAATTTAAATACTAAAAGATATGATATTTTAAAATTATTAAATAATGATATGTTTTTTGGAGAATATGAGAGAAATGGAGGAAGTGTTTTTTTATGCACATCTCCTATAAAATCTAATTATAACAACTTTAGTAATCACGCGATATTTTTGCCTATTATGCATAATATTTGTAGGAATAATAATTCTAAAAAAATGTATTACTTAATAGAAAAAAACTTAGAAATTGAATTACCCAATACATTTTCAGAATCAGATATTCCCGTAATAAAATATTTTGATTCTGAAATAGAAAAAAAATCATTTTTCCCTGATTTAAAAACAGAAAAAAATAATAAATATTTAAAATTGAATAACAATATAGTAGAAAGTGGAAACTATAAAATTTTTTCGCAAAATAAATCAGAAATTAACTTTAAACAATATTTGAGCTTAAACTACCAACGAAATGAAATAGATTTTAAATCAAATACTAATTATAAAAAAAATCTAGTAAGTTTAGGTTTAGAATTAAACATTTTTAACAAAAAAGATTTAATTGAAAAAAAACCAATAGATATTAGATTTTACTTAATTATTACAGCTATTTTTTTATTTTTAATTGAACTTTTACTTTTGAAATTTTGGAGAGAATAAATTACCTCATAAAATCTGCTAAAATCATTGACCCTAAATCTAGTTTAAATGGTCAAAAACGTGATATTTTAATTAATGGAAAGAAAATAATTTCCATTAAAAAAAGAGTATCGATTAAAGAACCTCATATTGAAATAAAAAGTAAAAATCTACATATTAGCCCAGGCTTTTTAGATTTACATACTAGAATTATTGACCCAGGCTTGGAATTTAAAGAAGACTTTAAATCTGGTTTAAAAGCAGCTGCTCAAGGTGGATTTACCGGGGTTGTACATATGCCTAATACTATTCCACCAATTCAAAACTCATCAGATATAAGGTCCACTATTAAAAAAACTGAAAAAAATATAGTTGATGTGTTTCCAACTGGATGCTTGACAAAAAAAATGGAAGGCAAAGAGATTACTGAAATATATGACATGATAAAATCTGGAGCCGTAGCATTTACAGATGATAAAAAATCTATAGAAAATGCAATTGTAATGAATATAGCTATGGAATATTCTCAACAATTTAATACGGTTATTATGTCTACTTGTTATGATACTAATTTATGTAGAGAGGGCCAAATAAATGAAGGTAAATTTAGCACATTATTAGGAATGAAGGGAATACCAGAAATTGCTGAATACATTAGAATAGCTAGAGATATTGAATTAACAAAATATAGTCGTGGCAAAATACACATCTCTACAGTATCTACCAAAAAATCTTTTGACCTTATCAAACAAGCAAAAAAACAAGGTGTCAATATTTCTTGTGACATTGCAGCTCATCAATTAGTCCTAAGTGATGATATGTTGAATGATTTTAATACTAATTTAAAAACATTTCCTCCAGCTAGAGACAAAAAAATAATTAAAGAAATTATTAAACAGATAAAAAATAATAATATTGATGTTATTTGTTCTGATCACACTCCAGTTGAAATTGAAAAAAAGAAATGTTCCTTTAATAACGCAGAGTTTGGTATTACCGGATTAGAAACCGCTTTTCCTATTTGTAACTCTATTTTAAAAAACAATGTTTCTATAGAAAAAATAGTCGAACTGTTAAGTGTTAATCCTCGAAAAATTCTAAACATACCCCACCCTACTATTGAAGTAAATAAAATAGCCAATATTACAATTTTTGATCCCGATGAAAAATGGACTTATCTAGAAAAGAGCATCAAGTCTAAATCCAAAAACAACCCATTTATCAATCAAGAATTTACAGGGAAAATTATTGGCATTTTAAACAAAGGAAAAATCAATCTCAATAACTAATTAATCCTATAATTTTTTAAAATAATATATCAAAAAGTGTAATATAACGAAGTATTAATATGAAAATATTTTTCGCTAAATAATGCAAATAAATTATTTGTATTTAATTTAAACATCCAATTATCAAACTTTGAGAATATCCCTAAACTTAAGTTGAAAGGGCTAAACTTATTGTAATTAAAAGTACTAAATAATATTATTTTATCACTCACATCCTTACTAACACCTATAAAGTACATATTCAAAAAATCTCTATTACCAGTTTCTCCCCAATCTTCAATACATTTAAAATCTATAAACAAATCTGTGTCAACACTTGTTTTCATACTTGCTTGAATACTAAATTTTAAAGGTGTCCTAGTAATAAATCTTGAGTCTTTTTCGCTACTTATGGCAAAAATATCCGATAAAGTATCTAAAGTATTCTCCAATTCTTCTGAAACAACTTCATCCATAGTATAATCAAATCCATTAAATAAATAATTATGAGTATTTGAATTATGAGCATATGTGTTTTTATTCCAATAAATAAAACCCAAATTTTCTAACTGAATGGAAAAGTTAAAATCTTTAATATCAAACTTTACAGCATAATCTAAACTTAAACCTGGATTTGAAAACCCAATTAAATTGGAGTTTGATGTACGTGCATATATATTAGTTGAAATATAAGTCGAAAAAGGTGTTATTAAATTATTGACAGAATTAAAAGAAAAATGTCCTCTATCTAAATTGAAATAATTGATTCCATGTAAAAAATTGAATCTAGCGCCCATTTTACAATCTTTATATTGAAAATAAGATTGAAAATATATTGAAGAATATTGAATAAAACTTAACCTATTATTAAAAAAATCTATAGTTTGATTTAAATACTGAGAGTTCCCATTCCAAAACAAACTTAACAACTCATTAGAAAAATTGAGATTCCCATAAATATGATGATTTATTCCAAAAGACAAATATGAATCTCTAAAAGGTAAACCAAAATTGAAAATATTATTATCTAAAAAAAAAATCATTTCAATACTCTTGTTATCAGAAATGTAATTTTCAAAATCAATTGTATTATCACTTAAGTTATACCAATCAGCTATTGAATGTTTTGTAAAAAAATTAAAATTATTTGAAAATAATGGTAATCCTAAAATTGTGTCATTAGAATGATACGTCAAAGGTATCCTATAGTTTTCTAAATCCTGATGAGAAGAAACTTGAGAAAAAACTGTTATGTAAAAAAAGAAAAATATCAAAAATTTATTCATCGAAATCAATTTTTAACTGTATCCCCATATTAACTATAAACTCATAATCTGAATATAATCTAATAGATTGACTTTCTTCGGTATTTAATGTAACATCTAACACTATTTGATTTGAATTCAAAAAATTTTCTACCTGGCTATCATTTAAATGAATACTATTTTCAGCTGACACACTCTCAATCAAATAACCCTCTTCATTTACTAATCCAGATGAGAAATTAGCCACTTCTAATGTGTCAAAAATTACATTTGAAATTGAATCTCTAAGTAATAAATCCAATTTTGTATCTAAAGGAAAACCATTATCAATATTCATAAAAAGTGTTAAATTTTTTACTTTTTGATAATTAACATCTAACTCATTTAAAATAATAGTATCCTTTAAACTAATATTTGCGACATTAAGAGACATTGGAAAATCAACCTCTACCCCCAACGATAATTTAGTATCTGAACTAATATAGTTAATGTTATCTTTATTACCGTTTACAAAAGCAGTTCCAAAATATTCAATTTGTTCAGGCGGTAAAGCAATAATATCATCAATAGTAGAGTTATATTTATCATATACCCAAATTTGCTCTACAGTATCTCCAAAAAAAGCAGGTAAATCAATTATTTCATTAAAATTAAAAATAGCATTTTGGCCAGTAGGAGAAAATGCATTAAGTCCCGCTTGAATATTAGCGCCTATCCCAACAGAGTTAAAAACCCTAATAATAAATTTTGGATCATCTAAAATTAAACCGCTATCAAAATCTTCAAATATAGACAAATCTACATCCACGACATCTCCTCCTAAATCTATTTCATAATCACCAAAATAACCATCCGCATACTCAATTGATAAATCAGAAAATGATAAGCCTATACTTGCTGAATCTTGATTTGTTAAGGTAACTAAATCATCTCCTGTGTCCAATACAGCACTAACTACAATAGGTATTTTATTATAAGGCTGAACAACATCTGTAGTTAAATCAATATTTAATCCCGTTAAATCAATTTCCTCAAAACTTGTCTCTGTGCCAGCATAAATTGTTCTTTGAGTTTCAAAAAGTTGACCATTTAATGTAGCTGAAGGAATACTTAAATAAAGAATCACATTAGTATTTAATGTTGATTGTAATTCACATATAATTTTACCCGTTTTTAATATTAAATTATGTATTTGTTCTCCGTTCTCTAAATTAAAATCCACTATCGTATTATAATCGGCTAATTGTTGATTTTGAAATGCCATAGTCACACTATCTACATTGATATTAGTAATTTGAAAAAATATTTTAATTCCTGAATTTGGAGTGATAATAAATTCACTCATAGGATCTACTTGCTCTAAAGTTAGATTTAAAAAGTCTACTAACATATTATTATCAATAGTTAAACCAGATAAATCAGTGGTTAAATATTGGGTTTCTCCTACCTGTAAATTAGAAAACTGTAATAAACCTACATCATCAACACCTGTGGACAAATTAACTTCAATGTTCTCAATGTTAATTGGTAAATTATTTTGAATACCTATACTTAAATCACCTGTAATAAATGAAATCTCACTAAACTGATTTAATTCAATATCAGTTTGACCAAGGCCGTCAAGTTCATTACTTAAAATATTAAACACTCCACCTGAAACTTGTTGTTCATATGGGAAAGGTATTTGAATACCTGCAGCTTCTGCAAAAAATTGAATAGTTGGATCACCCGTTAATACCTGTTCAAGTGTATAGTCAATTTCTTCATTAAAATCATTTATAGGCAAATCTTGAAAAGAATAATACTCTGAAAAACCCTCCTGTGTAGGAATATTAATCACAGAATCTGCTGTGAATGAAAAAATATTATCATCTCGATAGGCAAGTCTAATAAAATTATCCTCATCATACACTACAGAACCCTCCTCAGGTATTAAGTCAGCCAAAGTTAATTTTACATTAGCTAAAGGGGTAATTATTTCAGGAGACCAATTTTGTGTTTCAATTTTCTTTTCACAGGAAATAAAAAAAAAGGGAAATAAAATCAATAAGGAAAAATAAATCTTTAATTTCATATAATAAATTTACCTAAAAAAAAGAAATTAATTTAATGGATCAATTAATAAAAGAAAGTGGATTTTTTCTAATAGCGGGACCTTGTGTAATAGAAGATGAAAAAAACACACTTGAAATAGCAGAATATTTAACGAAAATTTGCTTTGAATTAAATATACCATTTGTGTTTAAATCATCCTATAAAAAAGCAAATAGGACAAAACTTAATTCATTTACTGGTATTGGCGACAAAAAAGGTTTAGAAATACTAAAAAAAATATCCGAAAAATTTCAAATACCTGTTACTACAGATGTTCATAGTGCGCTAGAAGCAACAATAGCCGCAGAATATGTTGATATAATTCAAATCCCTGCTTTTTTATGTAGACAAACTGATATTTTAATAGCTGCAGCAAAAACAAATAAAATAGTAAATATTAAAAAAGGTCAATTCTGTTCTCCTGAATCCGTAAAATTTATGATAGAAAAAGTTACTAACCACAATAATAATAATGTTATTATTACTGAAAGAGGAAATTCTTTTGGTTACCAAGATTTAATTGTTGATATGAGGAATATTCCTATTATGCAATCATTTGGAAAACCAGTTGTGTTAGATTTAACTCACTCAATGCAAAAGCCTAATCAACAAATAGGAATCTCTAGTGGCACCCCTGTATTTATTGAAACTATGGGATGCTCTGGCATTGCAGCAGGTGCAGATGGTATATTTTTAGAGACTCATCCAAATCCTGATAAAGCCCTATCAGATGGTAAAACAATGTTGGAGTTAAAAAAAATAAAACCTTTATTAGAAAAATTGATAACAATAAAAAAAGCTATTTCTTAAAAATTAATTTTTAAACCATCATAAGACAAATACACATTTTTAGGCAAATTTTTCTGTATAACTTTATGTAAACCAAGATTATGACTTATATGAGTTAAATAGGTTTTTTTAGGTTTAACTAAATCTATTAATTCTAAACATTCTTCAAGATTAAAATGAGATATATGTTTGTCTATTTGCAAACAATTAATAATCAAGGTTCCTATTCCATGCAACTTTTTCTTTTCTTTATCTGAAATAAAATTTGCATCAGTAATATAAGCTAAGTCTGAAAATTTATAGCCCAAAACAGGCAATTTATAATGCATTACTTCTATAGGTTGAATCAAAAAATCAAATACTTGGAACATTTCATTGTCTATCACATTAATTAAAAATTTAGGCTTACCAAAATATTCTTTATCTGAAAATAAATAAGAGTAATCTTTTTTTAAGGCCTCTTTAACACGATTATTCATATACAAAGGAATAGCATTTCTATTAGAAAAATATATTGACCTTAAATCATCTAATCCCGCAACATGATCTCTATGCTCATGAGTATATAAGACACAATCAACCTGGTTGATTTTTTCACGTAACATCTGCAATCTAAAGTCAGGACCTGAATCTATTAAAATATTTTTATCTCCTAAAGTAATTAAAACAGAACTTCTTAATCTAAAATCGAAATTATCAGAAGATTCACATACCTCACAATTACAAGAAATTACAGGGACTCCTTGAGATGTGCCTGTTCCAAGAAAGGTTAAAGTTTTATTCATATGAAATAAATTTACTTTTTTATTGAATTTTAACAAACTTGTTTTTTAACTTTATCTGTAGTAGCACTGTTAAATATGAAAAAAGTTACTCTATCTGCCAATCAAAAGGCTCTCAGCCTTAATCTGGATCCTAATATTTATGGGACTTTTTCAGAAATTGGAGCAGGGCAAGAAGTAGTTCGACATTTTTTTAGATGCGGAGGAGCCTCTGGAACTATTGCAAAAGCAATGTCTGCTTACGATATGGATGTTAGTGATGCAATATATGGAAAGGAACTATCAGGAAGATATGTTTGCGATTCTAGATTGTCTAAAATGCTAGAAAGAGAATTTTTACTACTAGAAGAAAGGTTAAGTAGAAAAAAACATCCTGAGAAAACTTTTTTTTCATTTGCAGATACTGTAGCAACAACAAAATATAATAATCAGAAACCTGGCCATGGTTGGATGGGTATAAAATTTCAAAAAAAAGCAAAAGAAAAACCAAGCGAAATCATCCTACATTTCCGTCTTCATGATAGAGATGCTAGATCTCAACAAGAATGTGTTGGCATTTTGGGTACTAATTTAATGTACGCTTCCTTTAATTATAATGATTCTCCTAAAAAAATTATTAAATCCTTATATGATA
>Ga0115011_10001105_pt1 | contig 19677 bp, 20 predicted proteins | sample TroAtlMetagenome_2_FD_88705 | JGI IMG/M metagenome (GOLD analysis project Ga0115011, IMG submission 88705) | Marine eukaryotic phytoplankton communities from Atlantic Ocean - Tropical Atlantic ANT8 Metagenome | ecosystem: Environmental > Aquatic > Marine > Oceanic | place: Tropical Atlantic...
AATATATTTTAATTCAACTTTTCCTGTTGATATTACAAAAATAACATCACCATCAGTCGGACCGTAACAAGGTCTTATAACTCGACCCATACCAGCATGAGCCATAATAGCAACTCTCTTTGCTTGAGAACAAGTTAATTTAGCATTTGTGGCCACCACACTCAATGTAGAATTTTTATATTCTGGGAATTTTGGTATTTTATAATCAAGAGTAATCCCATCAAAAGATGGTTTTAAATTACCGTATTCATTATTTTGTTCAAATGGCCATGCCCAAAAAGCAGAGTCATTAGGTAGCATAGTCGAACCAAAAGAATTAACAACTGTTATAGAACCAACTAAAAAATCATCTTTAGTAATTGAAACTGAACCCACTCCTCCATGATGCTTACCAGACCAAGCACCAATTCCTGCTCCTATCTTTCCTTGATTGATATTTTGACCAATAGAAGTACATGCTTCATAACCCAATTCTCTGTAATCAACATTTAATATATCCGTACCTTCATGTAAATCATAAATTATTGCGGCAGGTATTATTGGTATCAAAGAACCTTTAGATTGAAAAAATCTAGAAACACCATCTGCGGAAGACAATCCTGGAGCAGAGCCTCCACTCAAAACTATAGCATGAGCATGTCCTCCAAGATTTTCAGGATTTAAAGAATCTGTTTCACGGGTCCCAGGAGAACCCCCTCTGCAATCTATAGCAGTTACACATGGTCGTTCAGGAACAACTATAGTTACCCCTGTTTTGGCTTTTAAATCTTGAGAATGTCCAACTGAAATACCTGGAACATCTACAATATGATTTTTATGACCTACTTTCATATGAAACTTTATCTAATATGTTTATCATATGTGGGTTTTTTCATGTCCATAAAGGCAACTCACAATTTGATTTTCGTTTTGGTATTTTACTATCGGCAGAACTCACACATGCATCTGTTATGCATACTTTTGGTTCATCGAATAATTTAAAACCTGTTTCAATATTTCCTAAAGGAATATCTCCGCAAGAATAAGACCGCTTAATGCTCCCATCAGGCTCACGAATAATAATACTACGATAACCAGTGGAACAAATCCACCCTCTGAAATTATTAAAATTAAATGCGTTGAATCGTTCTGCTTGGTCGAGATACCATTCCTTTCCTTCATCATCATTCATTACTATTTCGAACTCTTGACGAATGTCCTTGAGTTTGTTTGACTTAACCTCCATGTTAGTAATTTGAGGCATACCATTATGTAGTATCTTCATTTGTTCCTCTGTATATCCATCAACAACTCTTGATGCAGTAGGATCACTTTGAGGTTTGAGTGTTACATTGATACCACGTTCATAAAAATACAACAAATCTTTAAATATCTCATCAAACTTCTCAGGCACCATAACAGAATTGATTGTTACACGAACACCATTACGTTGACAAAAATCTAATTTATCCGCAAAGTCTTCTAGTTTATCTGGTGTAACAAATTCACGGTGAAATGATGCGGTAATAGATGCTCTTGAAAACTTCTTTGCTGATTCAACATATCGTTCAAACCATTTCATAGGTCGAGAACAGTTTGAGGTCATATGTACTGATGTATAATTTGTATTTTCTACATCATCAGCAAGATATTCAAGTATATCAAGATATGCTGGATGAAAAGTAGGCTCACCTCCAGATAAACTAAAATGAAAAGAATTGAAATTTCTTTGTCTGGCTTGTCGTTTAATTTCATCAATTGTCTTGAGACATACTTCCACAGGACGATGATCTTTAGTGTTACTTCTCGCATATGGCCAACAATATGAACATCTGTAATTGCAGAATCTTCCTAACAACCATGAGACAGTAAACAAATCAGAACCAAGCATTTTCCATGTGCCAACTCGTTCAATATTTGTCCATGGTATCTTTGTGAAATCGTATTCGCTCAGTTTCATATTTAAATAAGTTATAATGTTTATTAAAATTTTTATTAAAAAGTTTTTGTGTTTTATCTATATACTTCAAAAATGCCATATAATTTTGTGCATCATATTTACTATTTACGAAATATGTTTTTATTGTTGTTAAGGCGCTATATGCAGTAGAATTTAAATTTAATTTATATGCACTTTCAATGTCTGAAAGTATATACTTTTCTAATTCGTTCTTCAGTACACGAGGATTTAAATATTTTGGTGTCTGCACAATGGAGGATCTTATCTCATCTACATCTAATGTCAATAAAGACTCAAAAATATTAGATATGTCAAGCATTTGAAATGCAGATGTTGTACAGGTAGCAAATATTTTTGTTCTTTTGTCTTCTTCTCTAAATTTTGCAATATTATTTTTAAGAATATTCCAATCACCATCACGAAAATATGAGTAGATATTTTTGCCGGCATCTACCGATATTGTCATTTTGACTCTATCAAATTCTTTGAGATATAAACATAAATTTTTTGGATCAAAATCAGTATTAAAATTTGTATGAAATTTCAATTTCATATTTTTGATATTAGGATGATTCATTATATTATCTAAAAAAACAAAAAAATGTTTTTGATATAGTGGTTCGCCTCCAGTAACATCAATATATGATAAATCTTTAAAGTTAGTATTCAAGTCATCGCATATCTCTTTTATCATTGATGGAGTTAATTTTATTTTTAAATTTTCACCTGCATAAGTTTTATGTTCTGTATTCAACAATTGCCTAAGATCATACTTGTAATCTAAATTATCTGGCTTATAAGTTTTAATTTTTCGTTCCCATTCACTAGAGAACACACTACTGCAATGTAAACAAGACATATTACAAGCATTACTGAATCTAAATTCAATATGTCTCAATCCTTTATTATGAACAAGACCATTTACCGAATAATCATTTGTTGGATAAGGATAGTCAAAACGCATACTATGATTCGACTCTCTTTCCATTTCTTTGCAAAGATCACAACCTTTAGGCCAAACTCCTTGATTCAATTTATTTCTAATATCAACAAATCCTGTATCATTAAATATTTTTGATGGTAGATATTCGTAACTTAAATGATCACTCTGTCTAGGACAAACAGAGCAAAATTGATTTTTATAATTTATTGCAGATACAGAATAAAAACAGGGAAGACTCATTTTACACGCACTAATTCATTATCATCGATTTGATAATTTTGAAAAAAATCATTAAAGTTTTGATTCCATATTTCATCTGATTTTTTACGATAAACCAACCATCTATTAAATTCACGATATTTTGGTTTAAATTTTGTTACATAATCGACAATGTAATCGAACCAAAACATAGCACCTCTGTGTTTCTTCACGTATCGACTCTTGCTTTTTTCAAGCATAGTTCTCGTTCTTTCAAGATCGTTTATTGTTTCTTTTTTGTAGTCTAGAAAAGGTAAAGTAGGGTCAAGATATTTAGGTGTTTGTACTAATGAAGCATCAAAATTACATTCTAATTCAAGAAAAGAATCAAACACATCGTATATGTCGAGCATTTGATAAATGGATGTTGTGCAACTTACATCTATGACTGTGTAATCGTTGAGTTTTTTGAACTCTTTGATATTACTTTTGAGTTTGTCCCATGTGCCACCATGTCTGAAATAAGAGTAAAAACTTCTCCCAGCATCAACTGATATAAGCATAGCAGAAGAGTAAAAAGGTTTTAGAACTTCACATAGTTTAGAGATACTAAAATCGGCATTGAAGTTTGTGTGAAATGAAATTTTTATATTTTTTGCATTAGGATGTAATGCTAATTTTTCTAGAGTAGGAAAAAATTGTTTTTGATATAATAATTCACCACCTGCAAAATCAATATATTCTAAATTAGGAAAATTTTCATTTAAATCTTCAACTATCATCAATGATTCTTTTGTTGTCAAAGACATTTCGTTTTTATCATTTGGTCCATGTCTGTGTTCAGTACCTAATAATTGTCTTAAATCATTTCGCACAACTTCTTCATCTGGCTCATAATGTCTTAATTTTTTTGTCCATCCAGATGAGTAAACTTTAGAACAATGTAAACATGCCATATTACATGCCGTGCTAAATCTAAATTCTACATGTCTCAACCCATTGTTTAAAACTGCATGTGTTTTTGCATCATAACAATCTAATAATTTAGGTGAAGTTTTTTCACGATTGTGGCCTTTGACATGATGACAGAAAGTATTATCGTCATCTAACACAAAATCATGTCGCATCGAATTTGTGCTACCAACTTTTTCCATGTTCTCGCATGTATCACAACCAGAAGGCCATTGATTATCATGAAGACTTTTACGTAATGCTAAAAAATTCTTGTGATTAAATATTTTAGATGGTAGTATTGTTTCATGAGCAAAAACTAATTGATTTGCCTGTCTTGGGCAAGTTGTGATGACCCCGTTTTTATAGTTGATACCTCCAAGTGCATAAAAACACGTTAGCATTTTATCCTTTCGATTATTTTTTTACACTCGTTTGGTATTTCACCTCTCACATTCAAAAAATTATAATAAGATTTTAATTTTTTATCATGACTCAAATTATTTTCTCCTGTATTCAAAAATTTTATTATTTTGTCTTTTAAAAAATTGTCATTACAATCTATAATGTAATCTTTTATGTCTTGAGATAGATATTTTGCTGAAATCTCGGATGGACTTTCTAAAAAATCGTAAGATAATACTGTTTCATTTTCATGAAATTTTTTTATCCACTCTAGAGTTTTATTTAGATTCAAACAATTGAATGTATGAAAAACAAAATGAGGAATGACTTTTAGATTTTTTAAAGTTGTGTCAGATAATTCGATCCATTTTCGATAATTGTTTTCAAATTTAGAAAACTTCTTACCAAATCTGACAAATTCAGCAACTTCATATACACCGTCTAAACTTATTACAAATCTAATTTCTTTGAACTCTGAAAAATGCTCTATCCATTCGTTAGAAGGAAATACAGAATTGTTTGTCACAAAAAATAGAGTGACATTTTTTTTGTCGATGTTTCTAAAAATATCAATATATGATTTTTCCAAGAAGGGTTCACCACCAAGTATTTTTAATTCTCTTAGGTCGCTTAGATCAACTTTATTGATATCAAAATTTGATTTATAATTTCTACCTATATCTGTGTAGTATGTTCTACCTAACAAAATGTCATCATCATACCAAGATGAACTGAATCTAGTATTACAATCCACGCATTTGTAATTGCATTTGTTACTTAATGCTAATTCTAGTTCTCGTATAGCAGGACCATTTTCTATTTTATATCGTTCATTAAATCTTTGTCTGTAACTTGATTTACCCAGTTCTTCATCTCTATAACATTTTTTGCATGAGTCAATATACTCACCATTCAGCATTCTTTGTCTTAATTGTGCATTCTCAGAACCATCAAATGCATCTTGAAGACTATTATATTCTTTTGTATAAACTTTATCTTTACCATAAAACATACAACATGGATTTATCTCACCATATGAATTTTGTTGAATGTGTGACCAAGGAGCCATGCAAAAATATTTTTCAACCATACCATTCAAGCCATTCTAGATCTGGAAATATTTCAAGAAAATTCAGTTTTCTTCTTCTAGCAATCGTATTACACCATTCAGCCGTTTCGGGTAAACGCTCAGACCAATCTTCTGAATTCATAAAAGATACGAGTCCTTCAAGTCTTTTAATACCATATGGTAATTCACGCCATTGCTCAAAGTTCAAGTCTGAAACACCATTACACTTTCTCCAATTTTCTTCAAGCCATGGATAAAAATCTTCATATTTTTCCGTGACTTCTTGCTTGAACCACTTGGGTAATACTTTACAGTTTAATTGTGGTGGCCAATATGCAAGATGCAAATCTATCATGCCAGCACCTGCAGGAAATTTGTTCAATAATTTCCATTCACGTTCTAACTTCCATTTTATGAAGTCAGGTAGATAAAATATATTAAGAGCAAGTATTGTTGTTGCAGTAGTGAGTCTAAGATTTCCATGGGGATAATTATCAAGTGTTTCTAATTGTGAAACAACTTGTTCCCAATTTGAAGGATAACGAATAAAATGATTTTTGTCTTCATATGAATCAATACTAAAATGAAAGATAACACTCCTAAATTCTTTCCATAAATCAAAAAGATTTTCATCCCATTCAAGTCCATTAGAATTATAACGAACTTCTATGTCTTTAGCATAACCCATTTCAATAATCTTTTCAAGCACCATATAATGTTCTTTCATTATAAGTGCTTCACCACCCGCCCAATATAATTGTCTAAGAGTAGGAACTTGAGTCCAAAATTCATCCCAGAAAGTTGGGTTTGATTTATGCCAAGCATATGAACCACCAGCCCACGCTAATTTTCCAGATTCTTTTTCCCAAAGTTGTGATTTTTTTAATCTTTCATTTTTTAAATTTGGATATATTTCTTTGTATTCTTTTATCCACCCAGAACTATCATGAGGACTACACATAACGCATGACAACTGACACTTACTACCAAGCCGAAGATCAATGTACCGTACGGCGGGGGGAACAGTTCCGTCTTCTTCGGTCTCACCAATAACTTCTTCAAGTCCAATTTCGTTAATCCATTTTGCGGTTTCCCATTGTCTTTTACTTCTATGTCCTGCATCTTCCTCCTTAAAACATTTTAGACAAGATGCAGGACGCTCACCTTTAAGCATCATTCTACGCACGGACTTCATGTACTCGTTATTCCATGCATCTAGTAAACTTGTTGTTGCTAAATTAGCAGGTTTCCCATCATCCCTCCGAAGAACACCTGCTTCTGATACTGTTTTATTTGTTGAATCTTTATCTTGTACTGCGGATGCATTTGCAGTACAACATACACGCATATGTCCATTGGGCCTTGTTGATATATGCATCCAAGGCAATGCACAAAATGTACTAGATGGCAAATTTTCTGGATCTTTATCTATTATCATTGTAATCTTCCAAATGCCCACATTCTTTCTATACACCACCAACATTGAGATTCAATAGGTAGAGTATTTCCGCAATGCCATGTATGTGTTTTAGTATCTTCAGCATCTCCCTCACAACTATAAGTAAGCGGAAATAATGTATCTAATAAATCAAAGTCTTTATATACTTCTGCTTCCCATTTTTTATCAACTTGAAAAAATGGATTTATATAATGCTTAATACCATTTCTTGATATCGTGGGTTTATCTGCTTCCTCATCTCTTGTGCGTTCTTTGTTTTTAGGAAGTCCTGCACTCTCTGGAGGATTGCAGGTAATACCAGAATATAAAACTTGAAACATATTGTTTTTAAAATTTTCTGAATCTTTTTCCCAAAATATTTTTATCTCCGTCATTTCCGTATCTTCTAATGGGGGATAATATATCTCATGCGGTAAAATAAAATCTACATCCAACTCTTCTTGTATGAAATCAACAACTCCCTCTGCATATATTGGATTATTCGGTCTTCCTCGTCTTACAGACAATGGTTGAAATTTCACATCTAAATTTTTATCTCGTATCTCTTTACATAAAAGATAAGCCAATAAAGAACTATCTGCGCCTCCTGACATCCATAGACCTATGACTTTCACGGGTCTCTCTTCTAAATATTTTCGAGTTTCCCACTTGTGAACTTGTTTAAAAAATTTTTTATTTTCATAAATTGGTATCGTTTTTATGTCATAATTTGCATAAAGATCATCAATAATTTTTTGTTTCAATTTTAAACTTGTTTTCGGTATCGTCAAATCAACAGTTTTGCCCATATATGTTAAAATCATTGTAATTCCTCATCAATAAAAATATCTCTTTTTTCTTGTTTACAAGTTTGCCAACACTTTTCAATTGGATCATTTTCCCAAGAGTTTACAATATATTCAAACAATTCCCCCTCTAATACTTCCGAGGCAGTATTGTATTTTAAATTATTTGACAATACTTCATTTAACTCCATATATTTTGTTCCAAATTTAGATTTAATATTTTTATTAGCATGTAATTCTAATGATTCAGAATTCAAAAAACAACAAGGTATTAATGAGCCAGTATGATTAATAAAAATTCTTTTTTGATTTCCATATTTACATCTTATTGTCATTTCTTCATCACGTATTTGTTTTTTAGATTCTTCATTACCTGATCTATGAGAATAAATCGTTCTAAATGCATTAAATCCTTCATCCGTTGACATTCTTTTTGCTTTTTCAAGCAAATGTTCATTGTGTTCAAATACAATAAACTGCCAAGTTGCTTGTCCTCCTGCTCTTATAAATGATCTATAATTTTCTTGTACTTTTTTAAAATTAGAACCTATTCTATACTTTTCAAGAGATTCTTGATCTATTCCATCAACACCAAAAAATACTGAAACCCCATAAGAACCCAACTCTTCCCAAAAACTCTTTGTCTTTGTAGAACCATTTGAAGCAATATTAATTTCACACAATGTATTAAAGTGTTTTACAATTTTTAAAATATCAGGATGCAATGTTGGTTCATCTACTGATCCACAAAAATTTAATAATTTTAAACTGGGAAATTCTTTTAATGTGATCCATTTTTCTAAATTTGAAAATTTTAAAATATCTTTATTTAAAATATGATCAACTGCATGTTTCTTTACTTGTCTCAAGCATCCTGGACATTTAATATTACAAAAAGAAGTAAGTTCAACATCTATCCACTCTATAGTTTTATTATTCCACATAAAACAAAGTCTCCACATCATTAAAATATTTTCTATCCATCCACGCAATACTATCTATATCTATCAGCACCAATTTATTTTCTCTCATAATCATATCTGCAAATTTTATATCAAAATGAAAATATATTTGCTCATTATCTTTTGAAAAATCCAAAAAACTTGGCACTACATTATGTGCTAAAAATCTCATTGCTTTGTCCAACACTCTTACATTTTCAGGTGATAACATTACGAACGGTAATTGTGTGCCCTCAATATGCTCTAACTCTAATGTCAAATTATTTCCATCCCATCGATAATCATATAATTCAGGCAAAAAATCAACAGTCTCATAGAAAGTTTGATACGTATCTGGACAAAATCTTGTTTCAGTATCGTATTTTATAGTTTTTATCCATCTATTATTATTTCTAAATAACGAAATAGTTTTAGATTGATTATGTTTCAGGTTTATCACTTTTAATTACCTCTCTTTTACCATGATCTCCACAAGCCATATAGCATCTCGGTAAATTTAATTCATGATCTTTGTTCCAACTATCTTCTAAAATATTCTGATACCAGTTTCCATTCAAAATATCTAATAACTTATGATGATATAATGAATTAAAATTTTCGCCTTGAGAATCAAACAAGTGATTAATACGTCCACCTTTGACATGCTCATCATATAAATGACAACAAGGCCATACACGACCATTAGCACCTATAAAAATTTCATTTTTTATTTTATGTCTGCATTTAATATTTGGCTTATCATACAATCCAAGATAGGCACGTTTATGTACTTCAAAATGCGAATCTGAATCTATTGATTTTGATTGTTTAGATTGAAATTTATTTTCAGATGATGTATTTCTCCAACTCTTACGAGTAAAAAATTTCATTCCATTATCTTTAGCCATTTGTCTTGCAATATCAACTTCATCTTCATTATAATCAAAAATAATATACTGCCAAATGCTATGACCACCAGTGGAATGATAAGCCCTAATATTATTCCAGACTCTATCCAAACTAACATTTTCTCTATAATCATTTCTTGTCGCTCCATCTACTGACCAATGTACAACAAATCTACCATCTGAATTTTTTGACAATAAACCCAGATTTTTCCAAAAAGTTAAAGATCTTGTACCACCATTGGTTGACATTTCAATGTCTTTAATGTTTTTCTCAAACAAAAGAAAAAATAATATTTCTTCTAATTGAGGATTTATCATTGGATCACCCAATACACCACAAAGTTTTATTTTTGATCGACTCAAATTTAATTGTGATAACCAGTTCTCAATTTCATCGAATGTTAAATTTTTTTTTTCATAAAATTTATTTTCATTATCTAAGCGGGTTCTCATACAATCAGAACACTTTGCATTACACAATGAAGTCAATTCAATTTCTATTACTCTATCATACATAATTCAATCTAGAAGAATCAACATCTCCACATATATGACATCTCCATTTTGAAGATGCATTATTAACGGTATGCCATCTAGTTGTATCAACATAATAAACATTTCCATCAGCAGGCAAGTGTACAGATTTCATATTTCCTGATTTATTTACATCATGTTTTTCAGAATCAAGATCAAGATTGATGAATATATCTTCGTTAGTTTCTAATGGAATGTGTAATTTAGGAAGTGGATCCTGATGAACTTCTATTGAAAATAATGGAGGCACTATACTGATCATACTTTTATACATTCCTATAGTCTGTAAAATTTCATTCGTATAAGGCAAATCAAAACACAATGAATTAAACTCATAGGTACATGTACATACTGGATTAATAAAATTTCTTTTTTTACATTCACGATATGTCCACTTACATTCACTTGTCCAGGGTTTATCATATCCCCCATGAAAACTTGACAAAGGACTTCTCCAACCATGATATGCCCCTTCTTTCGATTCTTCTGGTAATTGTAAAAATGCTAATTTACCTTCTCTATTTTTGAAATCTAATTTCGTTTCTTTAAAATGATTATGAAAATTCCATTCATCTAAAAGACCCAAAACAGATTCAATTTCTAAAAGTATTCTATCAATATTAACAGAAATATCCAATAGTCTTGCAAACTCTTTTTGATTTTCAAGACCATAAGATTCACAATTTAATTTTTGATTTGAGTAAGTCATATATTTTTAAAGTTTCTTTATGAAATTTTTGTCTTGTTTTCATGTAATCAATAAATCTAATAAAATTTTTACACTCTTCTTCATCATATTCTCTTTTACGAATTTTAATAGGTAGTTCAATATAGCCAGGTAATATTCTTGGACTTAAATATTTAGGATACTTTAATATGTCAAACATCCATTTAAAATCATCTCTTATCATAAAAAAGTCTTTTGTCTCTTGCATAGAAAAGGCATTCATATTGTGATAAACATAATGGCCCCTTATATCGCAATTATCATATTCCATCCATTCATTTAATATTTTTGTAAAATGTATCATATTAAAACCCAATCTCACATCTTTACCGACTTCGTTAATTCCATCAATGCTTATACTTACATCTATCTTATCAAATTTGTGAAAAGGTATTCTTGAGGGAGATATCGAACAGTTTGTTGATAACATCATATGACTATTGTTTGGCAATTGTTCAAAAATTTCATATATTTTTTCATCTAAAAGGGGTTCTCCCCCATGCAACACTAAATTATCAACTTTACTGAAATCAATATCATCAACATTTACAGACAAAACTTTTTCTGTAATTTTTTCTGGCATCACCCTAGCCTCTGATGCTATTTTCTTATCTAATCTTGATAGGTTTTTTTCATCTTCATACCATCTTGAACTACGATCCCAGCCACAATGAATACACTTAAAATTACATTTATTACTTCTAGATAATTCTATTGATTTAATATTTGATGTGCCGTCATACTTATATCTATCATTAAACCAATCACGATATGATTCAAAGTTATCTTTAAAAAATCCTACAGTAGTATCTGGATGATTACAAGAATCACATTCATTAATAAATTCATTGCGGATCATTTTTTTTCTCAATTCATTCCACTCTTTAGAATTGAAGGCATCTATTGGATGTTGTGCTTTATTGAAACCTTGATATAAACAGCAGGGTTTGGTAATTCCTTGAGGATCAACATGTACATTAACAAATGGGGCTATACAAAAAGTCATCTATTTTCAACGATTTCTTTGTAATAATCTTCAGTCCAAAAATTATAATAAGTTGTTTTTTTAAGAACCTCAGCATACTTGTTTAATTCTTCTCTGTCTTGAATTAAAATCATTGCATACTCTGTATTATTTGTTCTTACACCACCTATTTCATTATAATGAGTAGGATGATCAGGTGCTAACCACAATTTATCAGTTTGATACTTATTACAAATGTTTTCAAGATTATGATAATGATAACTTGAAGGTTCTGATATCAAAACTACAACTTTTTTATTAATGGGAAAATTATTGACATATTTTTTAACAGATTCCTCCATATCAGATGTTTTCCACACCCAAACAGAATCCGCAAACTTTTTTACATAAGGACATATTGCATGTCCATCTAAATTTTTTTGAGGTTCTGAAATATATTTCAGATACTTATTAATCATATCTTTCTATATCATTAGTGTAACAATGGATTCCACCATCAACAACCCATCTATGTCTTAAAGGAAGATTCATAGTTTCGATACCTTTAGAATTTAATTCTTCAACTTTTTTCTTATCAAAAATACCACAAAGAATTTTATTGGGTTCTAGTGTTAAAAAATTAAAATCAAAATCTACTCGTTGATCATATCCTCTTAAATTTTCAAGATAAAATTTAATAAATTCCATCTTTCGTGTTTTTGAATGATATAAATCTGGATCAATATCAACTTCGGAAAACAAATTCCATTGTTCTAATGGACCACTTTCATGATCCGCAGTAGCAACAGGAATGTCAGATTGAATACACTCCATTCCTATTTCTTTAAGGGGTTGAAATTCTTCTTGACACACATATTGTTTTTTGTTTACTATAGAAAGCGAACCATCAATATGACCAAGAGTACCCGTATTTGTAATGACATTAACATCATAATCTTTTTTTATTTTAGTACAAAAATCATTAAACCCTTTAGTAGTAGAAGGACCTGGATTTCCAACTATTGTATCATTAATTCTCCAAAAACTTGCAGAATGTAAGAGAGAATAATCATTCAACTTTTCATAGACATAAATCATTTTTAATCTAGATCTATTAAATGAATCGTTCCAATTATTGATTGAAATAGTGTGTTTAAAAATATTCATTATATCAGATCTAGAAATAATTTGACGAATCTCTTCAATTAACTCATTTCGATTATCTTTAAAATCTTTATCAAATTGTTTCCTTAAAGTTTTAACCGTATTTTCAAACTGATTATATTTATGTACATCTTCAAAATCATTTTCGGGAAAATATATTTTTATTCCTTTTTTATCAAGATCTTCCCACAGATGCTCCCAATACAAATATTCTAAATTTCTATAAGACCAAGAAGTATTATAAATGTAAACATGATTACCATAAGCCAACATCCAATCACGACAAGACCCTGGACCAACAAAATTTGCATTGCCATATTTCTTTTGAAAATCATAAACTTTTTTTATATTTGGACGATAAACTTTGACGCCTATGCTGGTGAGATATTTTTCTAATACATCAAGATCTTCATTGGTTTCATCATTTATTTTACCATGATATTTACTATGATCCGATTCACCATATAAATCAAACATTATTTCACTACTGAAAGCCTGTCCAATCATGACAGTTTTCAGTTTATCATATTCATTGTATATCATATCAACTTAATATTTTACAAACATTTCCTACATAAAGATTACCAGGATAAGTTTCCCAATCCCAATGTAATTTATCAAAATTATTAATAAGATCAATCATCAGTTCCACACTATAAGAACTAGAAGGAAGATTAGTAGAAATAGTTATTCCATAATAATTGTCTACTAAATGAAACATAGATCTAGTATGCCAATTAACTGGTGTATCCGATTCTCGTATAAAATGTGTTCTTAAATCACTATGCCATCCATCTGTCTGCGATGAAATAGAAAAGAAATCATCAGAATATGTTTCATAATTGTTACGGACTGAAACACTCGAGGTCTCAAAAACAAAAGTTAAATTTAAGTGATTCAAAAAATGCACTATACTCGATGAAGAAGGATCTGTTATAGTTTTCTTTAACGCAATAAACGAATCCTTATAATTAGACTCTTCATTATTCACCTTTAATGCAGTAAAAAATCTATCAATTGAATCATTATGTTTTTGATGAGGATTACTAAACGAACTATCTTTTACTTTATCACTTTTATCAATTAATTTAATAGCACCGTCTTCAATTTTTACTTTATTTTTTTCTGTAATCCAAGATGCTTTTGCATGACTTTTTATGTCATTTATATATTTCAATATATTAAATTCAACATCTAATGTATTCAATGGTGAACCTGCTTCAGCCAAAGGTCTATGTCCATCTGACAAAGGTATACGAGCATTTTTTATTATTAAAGTATTTTTATCTGAAGACAATTCTGATTCACAATAATCATATAAATCGGAAGCCGTAACAGAAGTATAAATGTCTAAAATTCCAGATGCTTCCGTTTTTGCATCATCTAAAGAAGCATAGGGCCCATTAGGTAAATCTAAACACGCATAACTCATTACATGATCATCTGTTTTTAGATTCTCTGATTTATATGTTACCCAATCAGAAAGGGTTTCTCGTCTAATAAGTGCCATTTTTTCTCCTATGTCTATTTATCATAACTCCCTAACAAGCAGATTAAAAATCTTATCAATTTCTGAAGGTATCGTTTTTCGATGTTCTTCTAAAAAGTAAATATATTTCAAAAAATCATTACAATGTGTTATATTAAAAGTATCGGACCAAAGATGTGATTTTATCGAATCATTTTGAATATTGGCTTCAATATGTTTTTTAGTATTATCTGGTAAATATTTTAAATTTAAATATTCTGGACTTTCAACCATCGATAAATACATTTCTCCTGGAAACTTCTTTAAATATTTATATGTAGCCTCATAATTAAATACGTTCATGATATGACACACATAATGATAGTATATGGTTGCTTTTTTATCTTCAAAAAAGTTCAACCATTTGATCAAATTTCGGTCAAAAACTTTTTGTTTGTATCCATATCTAACAAATTCTCCTACTTCGTCTATACCATCAATACTAAACATCACAACAAATTCTTTTGCTTGCTCTAATGTTTCTATCCACTTCTTAGGAAAAACAGAACAATTTGTAACAAAAAATATTTTAACATTTGGTAGATCTAATCCTTTTAAAAATTTCAAAAAATTATCATCAAGAAAAGGCTCACCACCAAGCAATCGAATAATCTCAATGTGTTCTTGATCAACATCCCCCACCTGTCTACTACTGTCAAGAATAGGATTATCATATTCAAAAGGATATCCCATTCTAGGTAAAATTTTTTTCAATATTTTTTCTTCATCATACCAAGCAGAACTATTATCTATACCACATGTCACACATTTAAAATTACACTTGTTTGACATAGCCATATCAATATCACGTATTTTAGGATCTAATATTTTTTCCTCTGACAAATGATATTCATTTAAATTTTGTCTTAAACTTTTTAATCCCTTATCTTCTTCGTCATAACAATGTGTACAAATTTCAAGAGGTTCTCCCTTTAACATTTTTTGTCTAAGATCATCCCATTCTGAACTATGAAAAGCAGATTTTAAATTACGTTGAGAATGAGCATCAATAATATTATCTTTTACCATACAACATGGTGCAGGTACACCACATATATTTCTAATATGAGCAAATGGAGCCATACAAAAATATTTGGATGATTTTAATTCATTAATGTCCATATTTCCTTGTTAGCAATATTAAATGAATTCATTTTACGATCCATAATACTCATTGCTTTTACAAAATGTAACTTATCCACCTTTTCATATGGCATAAGAATTATTTTATTAACATTCTCATCAGTTGTAAGCCACTTCTGTCTAATTTCTAATGGTATCTGCGTATGTCTAAGATAAAATGGTGTATCTAACGGCATAAACCAATATTTATGACCCAGATCTATAATCGATTGTAATCTGTTTATATTTAAAATTGATACAGTAGGACTTATCATAATTGTAGCAAGTTCATTCCAAACATTAAGAGTATCTTTTATTACATTCCACTTTACACCATATCTAATAGATTCTGCTAATTCTTCTGTAGCATCAATAGATATATCTATTTTTATGGATTTAAAATTAGATAATAATTTTAAAGTCTCTTTGTCTGGTCTTACACTACAATTAGTATTACAAGAAAAAGAAACATTTTTTAAGTTTGTTTTTTCATATAGCAATCTTAAAAACCATTTAAGATTTGGACTATAAAAAGGTTCACCACCAATAATTCTAATATTTTTTAAATTTGAAAAATCAGTATTAAGTAAAACATGTTTCAATCTTTTTCTATAGGCATTGTGATTACCTATATCATTATAATGATTCGGTTCTATTTTTTTGAGGTCTGATATTTCATCGGTTAATGAATCCCATTTTGTTGATACACCAGGTCTGCAAGATCTACATGTCATATTACAATAATAATCCAATGCTATCTGTATATCTTCAAGCCCTTTCCCTTCAAATCTTTCATTATAATGTTGTCTGGTGCTTTTAAAATTTTGAACTTCTAAATTTTCACAATATTTACATTCATCAATCCAATTATTAAAAAGTTTTTTTTCTAAGTTTTTTCTAACAGATAGATCAAGGGATTGATTTAAATTTTCAATTTGAAATATTGATGAGTTTTCCCATTGATCAAAAGTATTATTAATATCAATACTACAACAAGGTTTTATTGTGCCATAATTAGAAAAAATTGAAACATGACTATTGATCGACTTGCATTCCATCTAACTCCATAAAGGCTCTCTTGGTCGTTATATCTGTAAACCAATCATTTGTTTTTTGTTCAACTTTTACATAATTCAATTCATCAATAGTATGTCTATTAAACATTTCTGTAATATCTGTTTTAGACTTTGTGATACACATTCCACATCCACAAAATGTTTTAGGACAAGTAATCATTGGTACCTTTTTATCATAAAGACTTTCTTCAAGTTCGTCTATGATTTTATCAAATTCTGAAATTTTACCTAGAGGCGCCACTTCACCATTTAAATTTACTCCACAGGTTTGATGGGTCCACATTAAATCTAATTCAGTATTTAAAAAAAGAAAGTACCAATTAACCATGCAATTCCACCCCATAAAGTTAGTGTCAGGCAAAAAATAAGAATCCACGCCGTCTGCCTTGAAACACCTTCCTCCACAACAAGGGCGTCCAAGTCCTTGTTGGGTATCTCCCTCTTCTGTGACATTTTGTCCTTTCTGTTTCCAGTAGTCTCTAAACCACTTCATTTGATCTCTATTATACTTGTGAGTATAACCTAATTCAATTGATTTTTTATCGTCAGGATGATCATCACCTATAATTCTTGGAACATAATCTACACTATTTCTTTCTAATGTTTCACATACATCTGCACATTCCCAAAAATAATCTTTATGAAACATAACATTTACTTTGAATTTTTTACGCAATACTATAGCATTTGATACGACTTGTTTTTTCTGTTTATCAGTTGCTTCACAATGATATGATAAAGTTCCTCCTGTAGTCAAAGACAATACTTTATCTAATATGGAAGCATGAAACCAACCATTTGTTGTCAAACCCCTGCTAAAATCTGGATATTCCTTTTTTACATATTTTAAGAAATTGAAAAACTGAGGATGTACTGTTGGTTCTCCTCCTGTAAAACTTAATTTCTTTTTAGCAGGTTCTTTTCTAAATTGATCATATAATAATGCATATTTAACAACACCATCAACAGTTTTACATAATTTATCATAACTTGCAAAATCAGAAGTTTTATTATTTCTATGAGGAGGGCAATATGTGCAAGCATATGAGCATCTTCTTCCAAGATCCCATATTATTTGATAACGATTAGACTGGTCTTCAATATTACTTATAGACATAATCTTCGTAAATTGAGAGTTTTTAGTGGTGCATAACTTCTGATTGGATTATTTTTAATATTGAGTTTTTCAAGAGAATCCATTCCTGATAATGCATCAATATATTTTACATTATTATTCATTATATTTAAAAAAGTTAATTTTTTATATCTCAAACAAGAAATATCTTCAACTTGATTATTTTGTAATTCTAATATTGATAATTTATCAAAATATTTTACAACATCAATATTTGAAATATTTAGACAATCATCAATTAACAACTGTATCAAATGTGTCATATTATAACATTTGTCAATATCTATTTTTGATTGATGAGCCCAAAGATATTCTAAATTAACTAATTCATATAAGGGTTCATAATTTTCTATTGGATTATCTGCTATACAAATCCATTTTAATGATTTAGGTAGACCAGTAATATCGGTAATATTATTATGACCAATATCAATTGATTCTAAATTATTAAAAGCAGAAAAATCTATATGATTTAAATCATTATGACCTACATATAAATTTCTAATATTTTCTGGATCGTTAATTTCAGAAGGATCAAATCCTGTTTTTGATTTCAGAATGTCTCTCATATTCACTTATTGATACATTTTCCCATTCTAATTTTTTACGAAAATAATTTATATTTATTCCATCGTTATCATATTCTTCAAACAGTTTTTCAAACACGCTATCTTTAATTTTTTGACTATCAAAAGTTGCTTTTATATATGGATGATTTTTTTCTATAACAAGACCTTCTATTTTATTACAAAATTTATCAAACTCTTTAATAATATCAGCATTCCAATTATGTACAAGTTTACATCTAATTAATCGATTACTCCATGCAGATTCATCATCTGTTACTTCATCATAATATAATGTTTTTTCTGGTTTTCTAGTAATCTCTTCTTTAAAATATTTAAAATCTACGGCAGGTATTTCTTCCCACGGTTCTGGTATTGCAAAACTGTATTCTATTATCTCTAATCTATTACCAACAAGACAATATAAAAGTTCACAACCTGAATTACTCACTCTTCGTCTAACTTCCCATCCTCTGTTATTAACCCACTTATTATAAACATCAATTGCAGAATCTAAAGTATCAAATTGATTTACATGTGTAAGTTTACAAGAAAATCCTCTGTAAATGATAAAAGCAAATTTATTAGAATTATAATTATCTATATCTGCATTCGACATTTTTTTACCTTCAAGAGTTACATACATCTAATCCCCAAACTCACATTTTTTATTCTTATCATGATAAGTTACGATCAAAACTGTTCTTTCTTTTTCCGTCTTGTCAACACCATGCCAAGTTAGTGGTCCATTCTTAAACAATATCGAATTTTGAGAACTCATTTTGTAAACATAAAGATATTTGAAATTTGTATCTTTAATTTTGAGTTGATTCCATGTATCAACATCTTCTTTCTTTGGTGACTCTATTATAAGTTTTTGCATTATTTTTTTATATTCGTCTGATACATCTTCATAATCATAAAAATACAAATGACCACCCCACTCATCATCCCAATCATTATTAAGAGAAAAAACTTGAGTTGCTAAACTGCTCTCAACATCTAAATGTGGTTGAGAACCATATGCAAAATCATTTTCTACAAATGTTTTATACACTCTTTTATTAATTCTCATTTCACCATCAAAATTCGTAAACTCTCTTACTTCATTTTCATTAATTAATGTTTCGTCATATAATTTACAAAATGCTCTTTTTGTAGGATATTGATATAACCCACTATCAATGAATTCTTTCATTTCAAGATCTGGTAATATTATTTTTGGTTTTTGAAATATTCTAAAAAAACTCATTTGTTACTATA
>Ga0115011_10001107_pt1 | contig 19652 bp, 13 predicted proteins | sample TroAtlMetagenome_2_FD_88705 | JGI IMG/M metagenome (GOLD analysis project Ga0115011, IMG submission 88705) | Marine eukaryotic phytoplankton communities from Atlantic Ocean - Tropical Atlantic ANT8 Metagenome | ecosystem: Environmental > Aquatic > Marine > Oceanic | place: Tropical Atlantic...
CCCTGGTCTGTTACATATTTACGACGTTCTACAGTAATACGATGCCAGAACTCGGCTTCCGGATAACGAATTGGTGAATCACCGCCCGGGAAGGGAATCAGAGCTTCGTCATTCTCGTACATCACGTCCGCAAAATTCTTGTGACGTAAATCCCGGAATTTCTCTAGCCCTTTGTACTGACGCAGGATACGCGCTTTCCAAACTGCCGTCGTTGGTGTTCCATCGTAAGGCAATAGAACACGGATCGGCATCGCGATTTCAGCATCTGCGGTAAGGTAACGTTCACCTTCATCGACTCGCTTACGGTCATCTTCCAGAGCTGCTTCATCTAGTAGCACATTGAATTTTTCCATCAGGCTGGTGATCAGTTCCTGCTTACGAGCAGTTTCATCTGCCAGATTTTTTAATCGCTGAGCGTTCGCTTCGCGGCTCTGAGCAAGCATCTTCTGTTCGTCCACATCGACCTGGCGAGCACCTGTTTCACGAATCGCGTCTTCGATCTGTTTACGCAGTTGTTGACGAATATCTCCAGCGACGTCCGTCGCACTATCCACTTGCTCGAGCAAGAGTTTTAATTCCTGAATAGCTTTCTCTGGCGAACGTCCCATGAGATCACGAGCTTGTTCCAGGCCATTTTCGACAACAGCCTGTAGCTTTCCTGCCAGCACCTTACGTTCGTTCTCCACATTGTCTAAAAAGCTTGGCGAGTCTTCCAGATTTGTGTCGAGATCACTTGAGCCATCAAGGACAAGTGCATTTCCATCAGCAGCAGGGGCTGCTGGTGCTGGTTGTGTATCCTGAATCAACGCAATTTCAGTCGTGATCGGCCCACGTTGAGCGGCTCCCTTAATGGCTTTGGCTTCTGTGTTGCTCGGGTCTTTACGAAGTACTTCATCAGCAACGTCAATTGCCCCTTTCACATCACCAGTTCGCAAGGCGTGGAGCCCAACGGTATTCAAGCCTTCGACTTTATTTTGAACGCTGCGGCGAACTTCAATAAGTCCTTCCGAGCCTAGTGTCGGAAGACCTACTCCCTGATGAGGAGTTGCATTTTCAACTAATGTCGGTAAGAAGTTGTAGTCCTCATTGGAACCAGCAGCAGCTACGTCCCACTTCAATTCAACATCCTGACCATTAGCTTTACCGCTAATGGTCAATTCGAAAGCACCCGCTTTATCGAGTTCACCTAACAGGATAGTATCTCGATCCATACGAATAGGAGGAGTCGTTTCAGCCGTGTATACGCAGTGAACACCTTCCGAAGTCGTCAGGTTGCTTGGCCATAGGACCGGAGCAACTACGGCACCGGACAGATCAAAGCCACTTTTCACACTTGTCTGCTGATCTTCATTATCGACTCGGATGATCCCACCGGTGCTATTACCTAAAGCAGCCAGCAGTTCAATATTGCGTTGTGGGCCAATCGCGAACGATGAGAACGAAAGGTTCTTTTCCACGAGGCCTGCAACAAGTTCTTTATAGTCTTCAATCTGAAGTAAATTTGCTTTACTCATGCCATCGCCAATGTAGACGACACTCTTTGCTTTTCCACTGTCTGCACCAAACTGCTTTGCCGTGGCCTGCAGCAATTCAACCATGTCCGTAGAACCGAGAGCAGCGCGGCGATTCAATTTAGCGATCGCAGCCTTCATTTCTTCACTATCGATTGCCACAAAGTCACGAGACATCGCAACAGCGTAAAGATCAACCGCCATCAATTTCACCCGGTGTTCACTTCCCAGGTTTGCTAGTAGCGAGTCCAGGCATACCATCGCATCTTTTCGGTATTCACCTATCTGACTTGCCGAAGTGTCAAAAAGCACCAGAATGTCATGGGCTCCGGCAGTTGGTAACTGCTGTTCAGCCTGAACTGAAAGTGCAAAAAACGTCTCCCCGGTTGCCTTCTTATAAGTGTGTAACACACTTTTGGAGTCGGCTGCAGATGTCAACGAAGACAATGCATAAGTTACCAGGGTGAAAATCAGTGTTGATAGCGCAATGCGTTTGGACATAGCCAAATAACTCCAACGCAGGATGAATTTAATTCTCTGTTCGATTGCTCTTCAAACATTAGGTTTATCAGAGCAATTACATTTTATTCAGCCGGATTGAAATAGACCACCAAATATTTGAAATTAGGCAAATCAGGTAATCTCTATCGATCACGGCCCAGAATCATCCTGATTCTGTATGACGTATTAAAAATAGGTCTTAATCTAAGGTTCGAATATTCCTATTGTGTCGGAATAGCCGACTCAGCCATTTCCTGAACTAAAAGGGAATTAACCTGCCGATTGTTCCGGTTATGACGGTCGCACTACTACAAGTTCGTCAATTGCGCCGCTTCCAGTCCAACGTTATAGCAAATAAGTCCCAAATGAACCGACCTTAATGTTTACTAATCACATAAACTTAGTTGACATTTATAGGGGCCGAGGCCATCATCGGAAGGTCGCAACTATTGTTCAACCCACGCAATTGCAACCGAAATTCCACCTGCCTTTTTTGCCTAAAAGCGTGTGACTTAAGGTATTAGGTTTGTTGTGGACTCTTGGGTCACCTCATAAAGAAACCAATGGACCTTTCCTGGCAGGCCTATTTCACGCTCAGTGTTACCGCAGCGGTATTTGTTACGTTGCAGATCCAACGTCGAGCATCTACCGACATTCTATTTCTGGGAGCCCTTTTAGTCCTTACTGCCGCAGGCGTAATTTCAGTGGAAGACGCCTTTGCGGGTTTTTCTAATCCGGCCGTACTCACTATTGCCGGACTACTGGCCATTACGGCAGGTCTGCGAACTTCCGGAGTTCTGGATTGGCTTGGCCATAAATTACTAGGCACTGCAAAATCTGAAAAACAAGCCCTTATCCGTCTGACTGCGGTCACGACAGCGGCTAGCGCTTTTCTACTTAACACCGCGGTAGTCGCTATGCTAATGCCCGTAGTCGTGTCCTGGTGTCGACGAAGAAACATCTCCCCTTCACGTCTTTTACTTCCGGTCAGCTACCTCGCAATTTTGGGTGGAGTATGTACGTTGATCGGAACCAGCACCACATTAGTGGTCAATGGTGAGCTTCAACAACGCCTATCAGAAGATCTCATCACCGCAGGAGCACAACCTTTAAATCTGTTTGAACTAGCGGCCGTCGGCATTCCCTGCGCCTTAGTCGGTTCGATCTTCCTACTTACGGTCGGGCCTAAACTCCTTCCATTCCGTAGTGGTATCATCAAACAACTCGACGAAGAACGCCGCAAGTATTTGGTGGAAATGCAGATCCAACCAGACAGCCTTTTGGCAGACCAGACGGTAGAGCAAGCCGGACTCCGTCATCTCGATGGCCTATTTCTGATCGAAATCGATCGCGCCGGCCACATTATCACTCCAGTCACTCCCAATACAATTCTGGCTGCGGATGACATCCTTGTATTCACAGGAGCTGTCGACACCATCGTCGAACTGGAGCAGTTACCAGGCCTCCTGCCAGCTATTGAATCTGAATTCAGTTACCATCCGGAACGTCATCTTGTAGAAGTTGTCCTTTCCCGTAAATTCCCACTGCTCAATTCAACTATTCGCGAAGCAAGTTTCCGGCAACGCTACAATGCCGCCGTGGTAGCCGTTCACCGTGAAGGCGAACGGCTCGACGGTAAAGTCGGCGATATCACCCTTCAAGCCGGGGACACGTTGTTACTACAAACGACAAGTGACTTCGTAAGCACCTATCGCAACAGCAAGGACTTTTACATGGTCTCCAACGTGGAAGGAGTTGAGACTCGTCATCACGCCAAGGCTTCGCTCGCCTTAATCCTCCTCGGCTTACTAATCATCTGGCTTGTTGCCGGCTCACTCTTTCACTCAACCGGCGATCCACTGGGCATCACTTCCCCGGCGATCGCTTCTTTGGGAATTGCTGTACTCATGGTTTTAACTCGATGCTTAAAGCCCAGTGACGCTCGTAACGCCATCAACATCCAGGTGCTTTTGACCATCGCTGCTGCCCTCGGATTGGGCAAAGCGTTGTCGGCTAGCGGTGCAGCTCAGGCACTCGCAACAACGATGCTTTCGCTAGCGGGAGAAAACCCTATTTGGATCCTGCTTGGACTCTACATCATTACCGTCGTAATGACCGAAACAATTTCCAACAATGCGGTGGCGGCCATGCTGTTACCTTTGGCGATTGAAATTGCACAAGCGGGTGAAATCAATGCTCGGCCATTGATTATTGCCATCACTCTCGCAGCCTCCCTCTCCTTCATCACTCCAATTGGCTATCAAACCAACCTCATGGTAATGGGGCCTGGGGGTTACAGAAGCCGCGACTATCTTCGCTGCGGAATCCCCCTAGCAATACTGATGGGTATTTGCGCCCTCACCATTATCCCGCGCGCCTGGCCATTCTAGGCTCAAAGGCTACTCCCCACCCAATACGACCTTGATATCTTCACGTTGACGTTCACGAATCACGGTCACAACGATTTCGTCACCGGGCTGATGGTTTTCAACGATCGTCATGAATTGATCAACACTGCCCACTGATTGACCATCCACAGCCACTATCAAATCTGCCTGAGACTGATCCACACGTGTCTGTTCGTAGACAAATGGCCCTCGCTGAGTTCTGGTTTTAACAAGCTTAAAACCCTTAAGTCCGGCCCTATCTGCGGGACCTTCGGGAGCCACAGTAGCAATCAGTAAACCTTCTTCCGTTTTATAAACACGAGTAATGCCGATATCTGGCCTAATCACCCGGCCATTCTCAATCAACTGTGGAATGACTCGTTTCGCAGTATTCACCGGAATCGCAAATCCAACTCCGGAACTCTCCCCTACTTTACTGGCAATGGCGACATTCACGCCGACCATCTTCCCCTGATTATCCAACAATGGGCCACCCGAATTACCCGGATTGATCGCAGCATCAATTTGCACAATGGATTTCATCGTTCGTCGGTCAGCCGTCGGTAACTGTCGATTCAAACTACTCACAATTCCCACTGTATAAGTCCGCTCCAAACCAAACGGGTTCCCAATAGCATGAATCTTCTGCCCAACTCTTAGCTGAGTTGAGTCGCCTAGCGAGATCGGGTGGAGAAACTCTTTCGGGACTTCAATTTTAATCACGGCCAGATCATTTAAATCGTCTGAACCAACAACCCCTGCTGGATACTCTTCCCCGTTATACAAACGCACATAGATCTCTCTGGCTCCCCTGACAACATGATTGTTGGTCAGAATATGCCCCTCGCGATCAAGCACGGATCCGGAACCTGCACCCTCTGTCGGAGTTTCAAACAGAAGAAATGCTGAGGTGCGAGCACTGCGAGTGGTAATGTGTACAACGCCTCGATTGGCTGAATCATAAACATTAAAATTCACCCATTCTTCCGCCGTATACTTCGACGTATCCAAAGTAGGTGACTCGGCGGTTGTTTTAACGACACCTGAGGTTGCCTGCTGAGCGGAAACCGAAGTTACAGCACGATCCTGTGCCATAAACACTCCAACGGAGGCTCCGAGCACACCAGCAAAGAATGCGATCCAAATCGTCTGTTTCATTACGTTACTCCTACCCAAATTAACCCTCTGGCATTAGTGGCCGATTATGAACAGAAAACGGCTCTGCCCTGCATCTCGTTTCGTTACGATACGCAGAATAGAGCCGCTGTGTTCAATCGGCAAGTAAAATTAAATAAGTTATTTCTTCCCTAGTCCAATCGCAATTTCCTGAGGTGTCAACTTACCATCTTTATTTTGGTCAAACTCAGGCTTCACACTTCTAGTGTCTTTAATCTCACTCAAATCCAGCACGCCATTCTTGTCCTTATCATATCTCCCGATCAGCGTGACAGCGTATTTCACGTATCGAGGATCGGCTCCTTCTGTAGTCGGAGAAGCAGCTTCACTACCGTTTTTCGGAGTCTCACTTGTTGCCTTCGAAGAATCAACGGAAGATGTTTTCGGGGGAGGTGTTACGCCACGGACAAAACCAGTTTCCTTGGCTGACATCACTTCCTGCACCGTTAACAATCCGTCACGGTTTTTGTCGTAGACATAGTACTCTGAAAGTGTCTTTTCATTCCACTGCCCCGAGTATTCAGACATGGCAATCTGACCATCTTTATTTCTGTCACCTTCACGGAACCACTGCGGAATCCCTTCCGGCAACAAATCATGTGCTGTCTTAAAGCGATAAGAGTTCGGCGATTCACCTGTACCACCACCAGCAGGCCCTTTGCTACCACCGCTCCAACTTGTCCGTCCATTCTGCTGGCCGCTGTCGCCGCCGGAAGAACGTCCACCACCAAATCGCTGTGTCATACCTTTGATCAATTCGTCCCGAGTAATCTTTCCATCTTTGTTCGTGTCATAAGGCGTAGGATCAGTACGAAAGTTCTTCCATTCATCTTTCTCAAAGACACCGCTTTTATTCGAATCGTAGCGTTGGAAAATACCTTCGGCAAATTGAGCCATACGATCTGCGCTTCCGGAATCTCCCCCTCCCCCACGACTCCCACCTCGTGAACGCGATTGGTCACCCCCCTGAGGAGCACCTCCACGAGACGGTTGGCTCTGCTGGGGATTCTGTGAATCCCGATACGATTTTTCACGAGCCTGAGCTTGTTGCGTGTCACGACGAATCGAGTAGCGGACGGCTAATTCACTTTTCGTAAGTCTACCATCACCATTGCGGTCCTGATTCATTGGGTTCCCGTACTTCCATGTACCGGCACGAATCTCGTCCTGTTCAAGGACTCCATTACGATTTCGGTCGTACCGTTTAATCGTGTTTTCGGCTTCTTCGAAATCGGCCTGAATCACATCTACATTCAAGTATTCGGCTTTGGAGCCAAATCCAACCGGAGGAATCAGATCTTCTGGTATTTCATTAAATCCTTGTACAAGCCCCTCGGCAGCCGCAGCTGCGTCATCATCAAAACGACGGTCACCAGAATTTCTTGCCGGTTGACTACCTCGGTCACGCGAACGGCTACGATCTCGATTTTGATCGGCTCCACCGCCACCTTGCATTTGCTGGAATTTTGAGGCCAGAGTCTGCAGTGGAATTGGTCGATTTAGATCAAGTCCACCCGTCTCCCGCGCAATGCGTTCCAGAAATGGACGAGCCCGCCCCTGTTCGTCCGGATCAAGCTGGCCGTTTTTATTAGCATCCAAACGGGAAATGAATCCCATTGCTCCGCCAGGAGGGCCTTGTGCTTCCAACGAACTTGTTGCAAGTATTGCCAATAATCCTGCGGTAAGAAAAAGGCGAGTCGATGACATGTGTTTTGTATCCGTAAAAGAATTCGATCTGTAGGAAATATCGAATGGAATCCCCTACAAACTAAAGCCTACTGCACATTAGAAGCATTTCAAATGCTATCTGATTACTTCTACTGCACTTTAAGCACGAAACCGTACCGATTATAAGGTCTATACGGCTAATAAACGATACTTCTTTGTTAAACACCGCCTTTCACCGAAATGTTTCGCTGAGAAACTCCTCTGAAGCGGCACAATTATCAAATTCTCTCATAATTCCAGTAGGAATGACAAACATGCCGGAAACTAATCAATTTATCTTCTGTTGCTGCCAATATGGGGCCCAAACGGCTCTTAAGAGAGAATTCGCGACGACCTGGCCGCAGTTCAAGTTCTCGTTTTCGCGGCCAGGATTTGTAACCTTCAAAGTCCCTGAAACATTCCCTACTAAATCATTACCTACGCTCGATCTGAAATCCACATTTGCTCGATCTTCCGGTATCAGTCTCGGTAGCGCAAAGACTAGCGAGCAGTCCGAACGAATGCAGCTCACAAAACAGATCGTCGAAAAGGCCTCGCTTGAAAACATCACACATTTACATTTATGGCGACGTGACAAACGTGTACCAGGTGAGCGTGGTTTTGAACCGGGGCGCGACTCAGAAACCGATCTTCTCGCCGAGCAGATCGCCTCGGTACTAAGGCTCGACAAACTACAGCTCAACCGAATCACCCAAGCTGACCAGCGTGTGCTAGACATTGTCATCGTCGACGAAGATCACTGGTGGATAGGCTGGCACCAGGCTACAAAAACGAGCACTCGTTGGCCCGGCGGTGTCTTTTCGATCCAACTGCCTGACCACATTGTAAGTCGTGCTTATCGCAAAATGGAGGAAGCCATACGTTGGTCCAGACTACCAATGAAACCTGGGGATACCGTGGCAGAAATCGGTAGCAGTCCGGGGGGGGCCTGCCAGTCATTGCTGCAACGTGACCTCAAAGTCATCGGAATCGATCCGGCAAAAATGCATGATACCTTGATGACAAATCCAAACTTTACTCATGTTCGCAAGAAAGCTTCCGAGATGAAGCGTTCGGATTTTTCTTCTGTAAAGTGGCTCATGTCCGACTCGAATGTCGCTCCGAATTACACACTTGACGGGGTTGAAGACATTGTGAACAACAAACGAACCAATATCCGAGGGATGTTATTAACGCTCAAGATGATCAAGTGGGAGATGGCTGCCGAGTTACCAAGCTATCTGGACCGTATCCGCAGTTGGGGCTACCAGTATGTCCGGGCTCGCCAACTGGCTTTTAATCGTCAGGAAGTCTGTGTCGCAGTCCAGAGAAGTCGCAGTAAACGCCGGTAAATTGAGTGACCTGCAATGGCTCATTCACATCTATCCGACTAAGACTTTCTGTCGACTTCAGGTTTAGGAAAGGCAAACCTGCACCGTCTAAAACACCTCTTAAACCTCTCCTATCGGAAATCTTCGGACACGCGGCAGCAAGCCACTCGCTCCCCAGACAACGGTCGCCAGTTCCAAACGAACTTTGACATCGGCAAGGTGATGCAACCGGACAAACTCAGTTGCAGCAAGTTCGATACGCTGACGCTTGCGAAACGTAAAGCGACGATGAGGTAATGCCGCAGAATGAAAACTAGCTTTGACTTCGACGACAATAATTTCTTCGCTTTTTCTTCGATGATCGACCAGAATCATATCCAATTCAGCACTTTTCATACGTTCTCGTTGCCCTAATACTGTAAAGCCTCGGCGCATAAAAAACCGGGCAACAAGCCATTCCGCTTGCTGCCCGAGTTGTTCACTTGTGATTAAACAGGGCTCACGTCTTAACCTGCAGAACAGCCAATTGGCAAGTCGCCAACTAAAAGCGAGCAATCCCAACGTCATTCCACAGATTAAATTCCAGACAATCCACACAACAGGTCACCCTAGTCATGGTCGGGCCAGTCCGAAGTAGTTCACCGACAGCCAGACTTTCGGTGAAGAGCTCAGTGTTTAGCTTCTGCGGCGTTCTTTCAGACGAGTCGCCTTACCTACGCGATCCCGCAGGAAGTAAAGTTTTGCCCGACGAACAGAGCTCGAACGGGTAACTTCCACTTTGGCAATTCGTGGTGAGTGCACAGCGAACTTACGTTCAACACCTTCACCAGCTACAATTCGGCGAACAGAGAACATCTCGCGTGTTCCACTACCGCTCATTGCGATGACAACCCCACTAAATACCTGGACACGTTCTTTCTCACCTTCGAGAATCCGAACGTGTACATCGACCGTATCGCCAATTTCAAACTGTGGCTTTTCTGCTTTCAAACTGGACTGTTCGACCAGATCCATAAGTTTTTGATTCATTGTTTTGCCCTTCCTTTTAGGACGACGTTTTAATATTCACAAGTGTTTGGTTGTATTGATTTGTCAGTCTGATGACAGGTCAATCATAACAAGTCTGAACGACGATCCTGCGTCCGCTTCAAACTCTGCTCTTCACGCCACCGGGCTATCGCCTGATGATCACCACTGAGCAGGACCTGAGGAACTTCTAAATCCCGAAATTCCCTTGGTCTTGTATACTGTGGAAACTCTAACAGCCGATTCCCGGAGGAAAAGGAATCATCTTGACTGCTGTGCTCGTCACCGAGTACTCCTGGGACAAGTCGCATCATGGAGTCAATCAGCACCATTGCGGCAACTTCGCCTCCATTCAGGATATAATCCCCGATCGATATTTCCATGGGCTTCAGAATGTCCGAAACCCGCTGATCAAATCCTTCATATCTACCGCAAAGCAGCAAATGACGAGGCATCCCGACCAGTTCTTCCACAAGCTGTTGATCCAGTTTCCTGCCCGTGGGCGTAAGCATAATCAGGTTTCCAGGAACATTCCCCATTGCCTGAACAGCTTCCACACATTCCACGACAGGTTTGGCCTGCATCACCATGCCAGGGCCTCCGCCAAACGGTCGGTCATCCACACGTCCGTGCTTATCATCCGACCATTGACGAATATCGTGCAGTGCTGTTTCCACCAATTTGTTTTCAATTGCCTTGTGAAGTAAGCTTTGCCCCAGATAACTCCGAAAGATCTCGGGGAACAAAGTTAGTACATCAAATCGCATGGCAATACCCAACTTTCGAATCAACTTTGAATCGGCTGCTGGTGAGTCTTGGCAACTACACAGTCAGAAACCGCAAGTCTTACTCGCTGGTTTCTTCTTCCGCTGGAGCTTCTTCCGCTGGAGCTTCTTCCGCTGGAGCTTCTTCCGCTGGAGCTTCTTCCGCTGCTGCTTCTTCCGCTGGAGCTTCTTCCGCTACTGCTTCTTCCGCTGGAGCTTCTTCCGCTGCTGCTTCTTCCGCTGGTTCCGGCTCATCAAAAGAAGGCAATGCTTCCGGTGGTGGAGCGGTTGGCTTATTAGCTGAAACTCGGGCAAATGCTTCTGCCTGAACTTCCAGGTGAGTTCCTTCCGGACCGTACTTAGCGATAAGCACTTTCACCTTTTCCGTTGGCTGCGCACCTACGCTTAGCCAATAAGCTACACGCTCATTATTTAGTTTTACACGAGCATCTTTTTCAGATACCATCGGATCGTAATATCCAAGACGCTCGATTGCTTTACCATTTCGTGGGCTACGACTATCCATTGCACAAACGCGATAGAAAGGTCGGTGAGTACGGCCCATTCGTTTCAGTCGAATTCGAACTGCCACGATTCCTCCTTTTGGGGTTTCTCTCAAATTGAAGCAGCAACGGGCTGCCTCTATCAACTAATTAGTTTCGTAATGTATTTTCAAAAAACGCTCCGGTCATCTAACAGATTCCCGGCCAAGCACTCGCTTACTATCGTCGGCGGCGCCGAGCCTGTTTGAGTAACTTTTCCCGTTCTTTTCGATTATTTCGTTTGTCTTTTGAAGACAGTCGAGTTCCAGTGGATTTCTTGGTTTTCTGGACTCCACCTAATGGATTAGTCATCGCACTATCGTGCAATTCCCGCACCGCTTTCAGGCGTTCCCGCATACCTTTGCCGGCCATTCCCTCCATCATCGGTTTCATCTGCTCGTACTGTTTGATGAGTTGGGTAACTTCGTTACCTTGAACTCCAGCACCCTGTGCGATACGATTCCGACGACTTCCTGAAATCACCGACGGGTCGCGTCGTTCGTCGAGTGTCATCGAGTTGATAATACCGACTGTACGACGAATCCCTCCTTCGGTCTCTTCCTCCTCCATCAACTGGTTCATCTCAGCCATCGGACCTCCCAGCATGCCAAGCATTCGCTTCACTAAGCCGGGCTGAGCCATACTGGCCAGCTGAGTCTTAAAGTCATCGAGAGTGAACTGCCCTTTTTGGAGCTTTTCCTCAAGTTCCGCCTGTTGTTTTTCATCGACAACCTGCCGGGCCACATCCACAAGCCCGAGAATATCTCCCAAGCCAAGGATTCGGCCTGCCATCCCTTCCGGTCGGAAAGGCTCCAGCGAATCAAGGTGTTCACCCGTTCCGATGAACTTGATAGGTACACCAGTTACGGATCTTACTGACAGCAACGCTCCACCACGAGCATCACCATCAAGCTTGGTCATGATCACTCCATCCAATTCCAACGCTTCGTTAAAAGCCTTGGCACTGTTGACTGCATCCTGACCGGTCATACCGTCCACAACCAGGAAGACCTGATGTGGTTGTACTTTGCGATCGATATTGATCAACTGAGCCATCAACTCTTCGTCAATAGCCAGACGACCTGCAGTGTCCAGGATGACGACATTAGCGCCATTCGCTTTCGCCTGCTTCACTCCGTTCTGACAAACCTTTACCGGATCAGTTGAATCTGCTTCCGAATAAACGGGAATGTCCAACTGTTCGCCCAATACGTGCAACTGCTGCACAGCTGCCGCACGCTGAAGGTCAGCTGCGACTAGCATCGGTTTGCCACCGGATTCCCGAATCAGTCGAGCCAGCTTTCCCGTCGTCGTGGTTTTACCAGACCCCTGAAGACCACAAAGCATGATGATATTAACATCGCGATCTAAGGAAAGTGCTGAATCTTCTACTCCAAGAATTTCGATCAGCTCGTCACGAACGATTCCAATGACTTGTTCACTGGGATCGAGCGATAACAGTACTTTTTCCCCTAATGCTTTCTCCGTGACATTGCCCATAAAGGACTGCACCACGTCATAGCTAACGTCCGCTTCAAGTAGAGACTGCTCCACCTCCTTCAGACCTTCTCGCATATTAGCTTCAGTCAATCGCCCTTTGCCACTAAGTGACTTGATGGCGCCCTGAAGGCCTTCGGAAAGTCTTTCAAACATGAATTAGTCCTATTACACTTGTGCAGTGAATACAAAGTCACTGACTACGCATACAAATAACTGCGTGCGCATTGCGTACGTCCATAGCCACGCGGAATAGGTGTAAACACTACTGTGCCACGTAACTATAGGGGAAACTCGTATTCTACAATCGAAACTAAAACCTTGTAAATGATCAGAATACGAAAAAAGCCGGCTTTCGCCGGCTAAAGTCATCTTGTTTTACCGTTTCTAAGACTCCTAATCCCTGCCAAACTACATGCCGAGATCAACCTTTTCAACTAATTGAAGCAAGGACACCATCAGAAAAACTTATACCCTTACCCGATCAGGCCATTTACTTAGCCTCAATCACGGGCTCCAAACCAATAAAGGCCATGGTTCCAACCTGCTTTGTCTCCAAATCGATTGTCCGAATTAAGTGATTATTCGTATCAGCAATATACAAGGTATTACCGATTTTAGAGAGGCCCGATGGTTCATCAAATTCCCCGCGACCTTGATCTGAAGTACCTGAATCTCCCGAACCTGCAACCGTTTGAGTTTCTCCCGACTTCGCATCCACCACCTTGATTTTGTTGTTATAAGTGTCCGCGATATAGATCTTGCCGGCATCATAATGAACCCCTAACACATGCTGCAGCAATACTTCACTCTTCTTCCCATCCTTATCCCCAAACTTGAACAAACGACCATTTGGTAACTCCGAAGTACCCACGACGGTGATCACTTTCTTCGTTTGATCAAACGGTACACCACGAACTGAACTACCTTCACTATCAGCGACGTAAATATACTCGCCATCAGAAGTCAGACCTGAAGGTTGGGCAAATGAACTGGCACCTGCAGCATATGGGACTTTGGGTAGTAAAGGACCATCCACGATGTCTTCACGAGCGTTACCGGCATAAGGCCCAATACGTGATTCATCCAAAGGCATAACCCAGATCTGATGTGGTCCGGCCATCGCGATATACAAATTGTCTTCGTGAACCCAAAGCGCCCAGGGGCTATTGATAGGAGTCTTTTTGGGAGCGCCAAACCACGGACCTGTCTGCTTCGTCTGTGTGACTCCCGGGAATGATTGTTGAAAGGTAGCCTGACGACCTATGCCGGCAACCGTACTCACCGTCTTGCTGGCGAGATCCACTTTACGAATCATATGATTCTCAACATCTGCCACATAAAGGGTGTTATCGTACAAAGCCAAACCCTGAGGATGATCAAAAGAAGCGGAGGCAAAATCGCCATCTGTTCGTCCGACCTGACCCGAACCAATCACCTCTTTGACATTTCCTTCGGTATCAGAAATAACAATTCGGTTGTGACTACTATCAGTGATGTAAAGCAAACCGTTCGCTTGATCAGCCAATACCTTTCCAGGATACTTCAACTGGGTTGGTTCTTCTTCATACCTCTCCAACTCAAACTCAATCGGAGTCTTATCCAGTAGTTCAGTTTTTTCATAGTACGGGATGCAATTCTTAAAGAACCCATCAAGAGATTCAAAGTCGATTTCACCTCGGTTAATCGCCACGAAGAATCCTTCTGGATCGATCACCGTCAACGTGGGCCAGCTATTTACTCCAAACGAATTCCAAAGGAAGTGATCATGATCGTTCACAACGGGGTGTCGAATATCGTGACGCAAAATTGCATCACGAATATTCTCCGTATTTTTCTCTTCTTCAAACTTCGCAGAATGCACTCCGATGACAACGATCTCATTCGGATACTTCTCTTCCAGTTTCTTAAGTACGGGAAGGATGTGATGACAGTTGATACAGCAATACGTCCAGAAATCGAGAACGACGAATTTACCTCGCAGTTTCTTTAGCGTCAGTGGATCCGTGTTGAGCCACTCGACCTTGCCAGACTTCTTAGCAAACGGTTCACCTGGAATTGGTATACGACGGCTAAAGGGATTTTTGTCCTGTAACGCTACCGTTTGTAAAGCTACTTCCGTGCCATCCACTTCTGCTTTCTCAGTCACACTCACCACAAGGTCATTCAACTGAGCTACCGAGGACGGTTGCTCCTGCTTTACTGCCGTAGACGAATCATCACTACAACCAACGAAAACGAATGCTGCTAAACAACAAACCAAAGCACCAAAACTACGCAACCGCATCAAATCGATCCTCTATTCCAAATCAGTCTGTTTAAATTTCGTGTCACCACAAACGACTGCCGTGACAAAGTGACCCAAAGTTCTCTTCTCCTTCGGTCGTTCGATTATATCCCATTGGATGAATCGTGACCAACTTCGATAGCTCACCCTGGCCACCAACCTGATACCAATCAAGGACTTTTTTAAATTTGAATCATTAAACATGTAAAATTGGTAAGATGGATGGCCTGACTCTCAAACCAACTTGCCTATTCCAAATGGTGTACCGTTGCGAACGCTACTAAAATCTCTCCCCAATTTCCGATCCAGATCAGTAATCACCCCACTTCTGATACTCGTTGTCGTCCAGTCATTGCCTGGCGCCTTGGTAGCTCAGGAGTGGGCGAAGAAAATGTTTGCGACGCTCGAACATGACTTTGGTACTGTTGCCAAAGATTCGATGCAGGAATTCCGCTTTGAGTTTACGAACCTTTACAAAGAAGACCTGCATATCTCCGGGGTCCGAGCAAGTTGTGGATGTACCATTCCCACGGCGGAACAAGACATCGTCAAAACTTTTGAGAAAGGGACGATCCTCGCGACTTACAACACAAAAGCCTTTGCCGGAGCGCGGGGTGCCACGGTTACAGTCACCTTTGATAAACCCTATTTTGCGGAAGTACAACTTCAGGTCAATGGTTTCATTCGTACGGACCTTTCCTTTTCACCGTCGAGTCTTGGATTCGGTGAGTTTTCACTGAAAGACAAACCGAAACTCGAGTTTAGCGTCTCGCATGCCGGTAGCAGTGACTGGATGATTACTGATGTTCGAAGCAAGCATGCTTATTACGAAGTCGAAATTCTGGAACGCACTCAACTGCCCAGTCAGGTCGGATACACAATGGCTGTGCAGCTAAAAGACAACATCCCTGTCGGATATCTGCAGGACAATCTGATCATTGTTACCAACGACGTAACGAATCAGGAAATCAAATTGCCCATCACCGGTAAGGTCTCAGCTCCGGTTACGCTAAGCCCCGCGTCATTACTGCTGGGAATCACCAGCCCTGAAACGGAAATCAACAAACGATTAATTCTGCGAGCCGATGAACCATTCACGATTGAATCGCTCACCTGTGACTATCCGGGAGTCCGTTTCAAGCTAAGTGACGAAGCGAAGAAGATTCATATCGTACCGGTAACCTTCATCGCCGGCCTGTCTCCTCAAAAGATTCAAGCGACGATCACAGCCAAAGTGAATCTCAATGGTGAACTGACTCTCCAATGTCCGCTGAGTGCTACTGTCGAGTAGGAGATCGATAGCCAGCAAAACGGATCTGGCCGGTTTTGTCGTATTATCGGGGAATACCGCGTTCCAACTCTCTCATCACAGCCAGTACCTTATGTTCCTGCCAGGGCAGGCTGGATACCTGCACACCGACCGGCAGTCCGGCACTTCCGGATTCGGTACAAATAGCTTTTTTTATCACGCCATCTCGATTGGATTCACGCGCAGATTCTTCACCATTCTGTATAAATGACCAGGGAATCATCCCGCCGGGACCGCCTACGAGATTCTGCAGCATGGCATGACTACCGGCGGGTAATAAATCAATACCATCATCATGGCACATCGCAGGCAAGGCAAAGCAGGGGCTCAACATCACATCTAACCGCTGCCGCTCAAAGGCCTGTGTAAATTTCCGTCGATATTTGTTGATCGCATCGATCAGCAACCAATAATGGCTGGCGCTCAGGCGACGTCCAGCACGGACCAACACAGATTGGTATTTTTGCCCCAGAAGCTTCAACAACCAGGCAAGCCCCGGTCGTAACCAACCGGGAATCCGAGTCGCCAGTATTAGCTTTCTGAAGGCCCCATGTAATCGACTCCCTTTCAGCACATACCTAGCCTGAAATCCACCGTCAGCGGACATTGCTCCTACATATAACCGAAACATCCATTCTGCGTCAGGCACGCTAAACGATTCGACAACAGCCCCGCGGGACTCCAAATAGGTGGCCGCTTCCCGAATCGATCTGGAAATCCCAGGTGACGGCTGAAAGAATCCATCATCCTCCACGATCCCGACCCGCATCCCTTCCATCGTGCGCGGAATCTTCTGCATGCTAACTGGCGACTGCTCAAGCGTGTTGACAGTCGCTATATCACCCATCATAACACCCAGCATACATTCCAGATCCGCTACACAATGGCCCATGGGTCCCGGTTGAGCGAGCATTGCTTCCATGCCCCGAAAATTTCCTCGGGAACCACGACGCGTGAGCAGACCATTGGTCGGTTTGAATGAAAAGATCCCGGTAAAGTGAGCCGGCACCCGCAAACTGCCTCCCAAGTCATTTCCCAATCCAAGATAAGATCCGCCGGCAGCCAAAATAGCAGCTTCACCTCCGGAACTTCCGCCCGGTGTTCTTTCTGGGTTCCACGGATTGAGGGAACGCCCATAGACGGGATTAACGCACTCATGCCACAACATCATCTGTGGAATATTTGTCTTACCTAACACAACAGCTCCTGCGTCCTTGAGCCGTCTAACCATCACACCATCTTCTTCGGACTGTCGTTTTCTCAGCCCATCAACTCCAAGGCAACAATCCGTATCCGCTACAAAGAAACACTCCTTAATGGTCATCGGCACACCATGCAAAGGCCCAAGATACTCCCCTCGCAAGGCCAATACATCCAATCGTTTAGCATCGACTAAAGCCTGCTCAAACAACGGAATGACCACCGCATTGATTTCAGAATTGACCTCTTTAATTCGTTCGATACATTGTTGCGTTAACTCTTCAGAAGTGATTTCACCTCGCCGTATTCTTTCCGCCGCCTGGACAGCACTTATATTTCCAGATTTCAACAGAGAAGATGGGGTATTCATGAACGTTCTACTAAGGGTTACCCGGTACTTACTGTGGCGTGTCGGCCTGTGGCGTGTCGGCTAAAGATACTGCCGCACCAAAGATAATCACTAACTCTTCCGTACCCAAATAATTCTTAACATCCCGACGAGGACGACGTATGAGACTCCCCAACACGAGACTGGAAGCATCATCCTGAATAGGTTTTGCAATCTCCGGGGAATACAGCAAAGGCAATTCAACCTGAGCACCGTCCAACTTCACAGTCAATCGTTGATAGCCACTAATCGACTCTTGCTCACCAATACTGCGAGCGGTGAACAACACGCCTTCACGAGGACTGAGACGAGTCTGCAGACCTTTCTCGAATTCATTATTGATTAAAGTCATTATTTCCGAACGCGCTGACAATTCCTGAAAGAACGAGTAAGCCCGGGAGGCCCCGTCAAAACTTTCATTCATATCCGGATCCTGATAAGTAATGCCGGATGCTAACTGCCCTAAGGAAAGAAATAACTCCTTACTTTCGACCTGACGCAAATTGTCACTCGCGTCTTCCTCAAGATCATCCCATTGCTTGAGGCTTGCCTGAGCTTGCTCAAACATATTGTCGATAACGACCGTTTGAAACACAAAGGACTCACGAATGTAATCCGTGGGTGACAAGGGTGCAGGTCCTGTCGGTTTTGGCTGAGCAGCGATTTCATCAATCGTTGGATTCTGACTATCTCCTGTCTGCACTTCGGTACCAAACGGATTTCCTGAATCAAGGCCACTGCCCAACTGCACTTCGTCCATCGGGCCAACGTTAAATCCCGTATTTGGCTGTAGAGGGTTGGTTAGAGGGCGATGTTCATCTTCTTCCGCGGCATCAATGCCCTTACCTTCCTCACCGGAACCATTCTTATTCAGCGACTCCGGCACAATTGACTGCAAAAAACTAAGTGACGCTTCTGCATAAATCTTTTCACCAAGCCCAATCGGATCTCTTGGCTCTTCCGGTACATGCCAGAGCACCAACTGGGCAAGTGGGAGTGCCAATGCTCCACCCAAAAAAACCTGAAGAACTGTCTTAATCGGTGAGCCTCCCGAGGAACGGGTCAGTACCGCACGATCTGAAACCGATCGTGAAGGCGCAGCTTCTTCGTCAAATGCGAACGCGGCATGGCTAGCTGATTCTTCCGGCACGGGAGCCATCTCGAATTCAGAATCATTCTGCTCGTGCGGATCTGATAAAACCCTCAATTCCGGAGGAAGTAAGTCTTTAAACACCGACAATTCATACTCAGCGTCACACAAAGGACATTGCACTCTGGCTTGTGCGCTAGCTGATGGAACCGAAACTTCTTCCTGACACTCCGGACAGTTGGCTATTGCCATATGGGGTCTCCCTAATCCCTAGCGGATCAATCTCATCTTCTCTGTTAACTGGAACCATTCTATGCAAATAGCAAGACACAGGCCAATGCAAGATTAAATTCCGTAGAGAGGTTCCAGCTTAGACTTTAGATGTTTCATCAAATGTGTATGCGTCAAAGGCTCACCGGTCACTTCGATAACGAGTTCCGCCGGAGTCACATTCCGGCCACGTTGATGGATCTTTTCGCCCGCCCAATGCTTTAATTCCAGAAATTGGCCGCGACGGAATAATTCATCCAGCCCGCCAAGTTCTTTATCAGCCTGCTGGTAGAACTGAGCAGCATAGAGATTGCCTAGCGAATACGTAGGGAAGTAGCCAACCAAACCGGCACTCCAGTGAACATCCTGCATTACCCCGTCAGCATCTGACGGTGGCTGAATTCCTAGGTACTGTTGATACTTGGCATTCCAGGCTTCTGGCAAATCGGCAGGCACAATTTCTTCATTAATCAAAGCCTGTTCTAATTCAAAACGAATAATGATATGCAGGTTGTAGGTAAGCTCATCCGCCTCTACACGAATCAACGATGGTTCCACATGATTGATTGCAAAATAAAAATCATCCAGAGCCACGCCACTCAGGCTTGAAAACTCCTGTTGGGCCTGTGCGTACCAATAATCCCAAAACGGTTTACCACGTCCGAC
>Ga0115011_10001108_pt1 | contig 19617 bp, 20 predicted proteins | sample TroAtlMetagenome_2_FD_88705 | JGI IMG/M metagenome (GOLD analysis project Ga0115011, IMG submission 88705) | Marine eukaryotic phytoplankton communities from Atlantic Ocean - Tropical Atlantic ANT8 Metagenome | ecosystem: Environmental > Aquatic > Marine > Oceanic | place: Tropical Atlantic...
AATAATTGCGACAGCAGGGCGCAACGCTTCCAGTTCCTGCAACACGAGATCGAGATCCGTTTCCGCCAGCAACTGCAGCTCAGACTCCAGCCCCTGCAAACGCTGCCATCGCAACTTCACCTGCTGCGCAGATTCTTCTGCACTGACATAAAGAACGGAATGATCTGTCGCCATGGCCGTCGCGCTCTGCAACAGCAAGGTGCTCTTGCCAATGCCTGGGTCACCACCCACCAACACCAAAGACCCAGGCACAAGGCCACCGCCCAGCACCCGATCGAATTCGATGTAGCCACTGGCCAACCGCTGCAGAGGCTTCTCCCCTAGTGATGACATTGCTGCCGAGCGGCGAGCGGCTGGCACGGCTCCCTTCTCGGCGCCAACACCACCTCGCCGGCGATCAGTAGAAGCAGCCTTCTGCTCGACTAGAGAATTCCAATCTCCACAACTGGAACAGCGACCAAAAAACTGACGTGTTTGGGCGCCACAGCTCTGGCAGACATAAACAGAAACAGGGCGTGCCACGAAGATGTGTGAAGAAAGTTGGCGTTGAATGAAGCAATACGGCGATAAGAGTCACTCGCTCTTATCTAAGCTTCTGTTAATAAAGCCGCTTCTACGGCATGACGGCATCTAGCCCATCAAAAGAAACGATCCTCGTGGTCGACGATGAGGCCAGCATTCGCCGGATCCTCGAAACCCGCCTTTCGATGATCGGCTATCAGGTTGTCACCGCAAACGACGGCAACGAAGCACTCGATGCTTTCCATACCTGCGAGCCCGATCTTGTCGTGCTCGACGTGATGATGCCAAAGCTTGATGGCTATGGAGTCTGCCAAGAGTTACGCAAAGAATCAGATGTGCCCATCGTGATGCTGACGGCACTGGGTGATGTTGCCGACAGGATCACAGGTTTGGAGCTTGGTGCTGACGATTACGTCGTCAAACCATTTAGCCCCAAGGAACTTGAAGCGCGCATTCGCTGCGTGCTGCGAAGAGTTGAGAAAGAACAGATTGCTGGCATCCCCAACTCTGGGGTGATTCAAGTCTCAGAACTGAAAATCGACACCAATAAGCGACAGGTTTTCCGCTGCGACGAGCGGATTCGTCTAACAGGCATGGAATTCAGCTTGCTTGAGCTGCTTGTCAGTCGATCAGGGGAGCCCTTCAGTCGCGGTGAAATCCTTAAAGAAGTCTGGGGTTATACCCCAGAACGACATGTTGATACGCGAGTCGTGGATGTCCATATTTCACGGCTACGCTCCAAGCTCGAAGACGACCCCGCCAACCCTGAGCTGATTCTCACAGCAAGGGGAACCGGCTACCTGTTCCAGCGCATCGTCGACTCCATTGGTTCCGAAGGACCCTGATTCCTCCTCGGCTTTAGAGCCCAGGAGCAAGAGCACTCGCCCCAAGGCCATCCGGCGGCTGGTTGTTTGGTATCGGCGCAATGCCGCTGTCACCAGCCTTGTCGGCACTGCGACCAACTCTGCTTCTGCTGCGGGGAATGTTGCTGAATCTGTGGTCTCTAGCGCCGGCAATGTGGCTGAGTCTGTGGTCTCCAGTGCCGGCAACGTTGCTGGATCTGTCGTGTCCAGTGCCGGCAATGTGGCTGAGTCTGTGGTCTCCAGTGCCGGGTCTGTTGTTTCCAGTGCTGGAACCGTGGTCGCCAATGCTGGCTCTAGTGCCGGATCCGTGGTCTCCAGTGCCGGATCGATCGCCGGCAACATGCTGCAGCCCCTCGTCTTTGATCCGCTCAGGCGTCTACAAAGCAGCGAAAGCGGCACAGAAGCAGAAGCCATCCTTGATCGTGATCGCCTCTGGATCGCCGTGGACGGCATGGGCGGCGACAATGCCCCTGGCCCCATTCTTGACGGCTGCCTTCAGGCCATCCAGCGACTGCCTCTAAGGATCAAATTTGTCGGTGAATCCGACAAGGTGCAGGCCGCAGCCCAGGCCTTGGACCTGAGCGAAGAACTGGATCAGGCCACAAAAGCAGGCCATCTTGAGCTCGTAGCCAGTGGCCCCTCCGTGGGTATGGATGAAGAAGCCACTGTCGTGCGCCGTAAACGCGACGCCAGCATCAACCTGGCCATGGACCTGGTCAAAAAAGGCGAAGCCCTGGCGATGTATTCCGCCGGCAATTCCGGTGCCCTGATGGCTTCAGCCATCTTCCGACTCGGTCGCCTTAAAGGAATTGACCGTCCCGCCATTGGTGCTCTCTTCCCCACCAAGGATCCAGGCCAACCTGTTCTGGTGCTGGATGTTGGCGCCAACATGGATTGCAAGCCCACCTATCTGCATCAATTCGCCCTGCTTGGCAATATCTATTCTCGCGATGTGCTCCAGGTGGCTCAGCCTCGCATTGGCTTGCTCAACATTGGCGAAGAAGAATGCAAAGGCAATGATCTATCGATTCGCGCCTATGAACTGCTCCGCGAGGAAAAACGCCTTCATTTCGCGGGTAACTGCGAGGGCAGAGATGTTCTTTCCGGTGAGTTCGACGTGGTGGTCTGCGATGGCTTTACCGGCAATGTGCTGCTGAAATTCCTTGAATCCGTCGGCAGTGTGCTTCTGGATGTACTGCGAGCTGAATTACCGCGGGGCCGACGAGGCAAAGTTGGCTCCGCATTTTTACGCAGCAACCTCAAGCGAATAAAGAAAAGGCTCGACCACGCTGAGCACGGTGGTGCCCTTTTGCTTGGGGTTAATGGCATCTGTGTGATTGGTCATGGCAGCAGCAAAGCGCTCTCCGTGGTCAGTGCCCTACGACTGGCCCACTCGGCCGCTAGCCATGGCGTCATGGACGATCTTGCTCAACTGCAAAAGGCCTCGACAGTCAGTGCTTGAACCCCCCTTGTCGAAGCACTGTGATTGACTGACGCCAACCGGGACGGCTTGCCCTTGGCTGGAATGCCCACAATCCTTGGCGGAATTGCTCTCGTTGGCAGTGGAAGCGCTGTGCCGTGCCAACGGGTCACAAACGATCAACTTGGCCAGAGGGTCGAGACAACCGATGAGTGGATCCGCAGCCGCACTGGTATCGGAAGCCGTTGCGTGATCGGATCGGACGAAACCCTTACATCCTTGAGCAAGCAAGCCGCTGAGGCTGCTCTCAAGATGTCGGGATGGTCAGCCGACAGCCTCGATCTGATTGTTCTGGCCACCTCCACCCCAGATGATCTCTTCGGCTCCGCCGCTCAGGTTCAAGCCAAGATTGGCGCCAAACAAGCGGCAGCTTTTGATCTCACAGCGGCCTGCAGTGGATTTCTCTTTGCTGTGATCACCGCATCGCAATTCCTGCGAACTGGTGCCATGCGCCGGGCACTTGTGATCGGCTCAGACCAATTGAGCCGTTGGGTCGATTGGGACGATCGCAGAAGTTGTGTTTTGTTTGGCGATGGTGCCGGCGCCGTTGCCCTGGAAGCCACCACTGCTGAAAATAATGGACTGCTGGGCTTTCAAATGAAATCGGATGGCAGTCGCGGCGACTGCCTCAACCTGCCTCAGTTCCAAGATCATCTACCGCTCGTTGCAAGCAGCACCTACCAGAAAGGAGGCTTTGAAACGATCCAAATGAATGGCCAAGAGGTGTACAAATTCGCGGTAAGGGAAGTCCCCGCAATCCTGCAAACCCTGCTCAGCGAAACCAACACCACACCTGATTGCCTGGACTGGCTACTGCTTCACCAAGCCAACCAACGCATCCTTGATGCTGTGGCTGATCGATTCGACATTCCCAAAAACAAGGTGCTCAGCAACCTTGCTAACTACGGCAACACCTCAGCAGCCACGATCCCTCTCATGCTTGATGAGGCCGTTCGCGATGGACGCATCCAACCTGGCCAACTAATCGCGAGCAGTGGTTTTGGAGCTGGTTTGAGCTGGGGCGCGGCACTCATCCGCTGGCAGGGGCCCGCTTAGGCTCCGGCTAAATCGCTAACGCCTGCAGATGTCGATTGCCTGGGTGTTCCCCGGACAGGGCTCACAAAAACTTGGCATGGCTGACCCCGTTCTAAGCCTGCCCGGCGCCGAAGAGCGCTTTGCCCTTGCTTCAGAAATGATGCAAAGGGATCTGCTTGCAATCTGCCGTGGCGACAGCAAGGCCGGCACCGATCCAGACGATCTCAACGACACCCGCAACACCCAACCTGCACTGTTTGTCGTCGAGTCCTTGTTGGTGGATGACCTACGCCAGCAAGGGAGAGAGGCCTCCCTGGTTGCAGGCCACAGCCTTGGCGAACTTGCCTCCCTTTATGCAGCTGAAGTTTTTGACGTCAATACAGCGCTACAGCTGCTTTTGCGTCGCTCTGAACTCATGGCGGCGGCCGGAGGTGGAGCGATGACTGCGGTCTTGGGGTTTGATCGCGACCAACTTGACGAACTCGTTGCCGCAACCGAAGGTGTTGTGATCGCCAACGACAACAGTGCGGCTCAGGTGGTGCTTTCCGGCAGCCCCGAAGCTGTGAAAGGAGTCAGCGAACAGCTCACTTGTAAGCGAGCGATTCCATTGCCCGTGTCCGGCGCCTTCCATTCGCCTTTTATGGAAAAGGCCGCCGCTGCCTTTGCTCAAGAGCTGGATCAGGTGACATTCAACGACGCCAGGGTCCCCGTTCTCAGCAATGCCGATCCCACGCCCACTTGTGATGCTCACCTGCTCAAGCAGCGACTAAAACAACAAATGACCACAGGTGTTCGCTGGCGAGAGACCATGGATGCAATGGCCCAGACAGGCATCAACACCGTTGTCGAAATTGGCCCCGGGAATGTTCTGAGTGGTCTGTTTAAGCGCTCCCTAAAAGGTGTCACCACAAGCCAGCTAGCCAGTGCAGCCGATCTAGGCCACTAAATCCATTGACCAATTCAATCCCCGTTGAAAAACCAGAGCTGACGTTGATCACAACGCCAAGGCCAAGCTTCACCTACAAGATTGTGAGCTATCTGCTGGTTTTTCCGATTTTCAGAGGTCTCTTCAGGGGATGCACTTACGGCAATGAAAACGTGCCCCAACAGGGACCAGTCGTTGTCGTGGCCAACCACGGCTCTCACCTCGATCCGCCCATACTCGGCCATGCCCTAGGCCGCCCGGTGGCTTTCATGGCCAAAGCAGAGCTATTCAAAATCCCCCTGCTGGGGGCAATCATCCGTGCCTGTGGTGCTTACCCAATCAAGCGAGGTGCAAGTGACCGTGAAGCCATCCGCATGGCTACAGCGTCCTTAGCGGAAGGCTGGGCAACAGGAGTATTCCTTGACGGAACACGCCAGGAGAACGGACGGGTCAATGCCCCGATGCCAGGCGCTGCATTGCTCGCTGCCCGCAGCGGTGCGCCCATGCTGCCCGTGGCCATTATCAATAGTCACCGTGCTCTAGGGAGCGGTAGCTGCTGGCCCCGCCTGATTCCCATCCAGCTGAGGATTGGCAAACCAATCCCAGCCCCTATCAGCCGGCGCAAACCCGATCTAGAAGCTGCGACGATCGAGCTGCAAAATCAAATCAATGCGCTGCTTGATCAAGGGCTGCTAAGTCCGAAAGAAAAACTTCAACGCCAGGGTCGCTAAGGGCATCAACGACTGGTTCAGATGGTTCTGCTGACTCTGGAAAACTTTGCTGAGCCAGGGTCTTGAGATCCCTTCCCGTGGCTACCCATGCCACGGCCCTGATCCAATCACCCAACTGCTTACGCACTCCCTCCTCACGACAATCAGGGGAGCACGCAACAGGAACGCCCGTTAAGCGGATGCCGCGGCTACCAGCCACCACCTGACCGACAGCCATGGAACGGGGCAAATGGTCTGCGCTGGTGACCATCAACACATGGCGAATGCCCTGCAACTGCAAGTCATCCACGAGAGATGTGAAATTGCCAAGCGTGTCCTGAGCGCGATAGTCCAAATGAACCTGCTTTGGAGCAATACCGACCTCATCCACCAACCATTGGGCGTACTCGGGATTACTGCCACCACTCACAACCACAGGAAGAGATAGATCCCGCCCCAGGCGAACGCCGATGTGTTCCCTGTCGACATCCCCACCCAAGACAAGAATTAACTGCGGTGGATGCTGACTAAACAGTGCTTGCCGATAGGGGTGCAATGGGCCAACGGTCGCCAACCACAACAGAAAGCCTCCAGCGGCAATCGCGCCAGCACGAAAGCCCGCCATCTAAACCACACCCACTGGTGACGTTGGATAAATGGGCAAAACCTCTGGCCAAGGAGCATCCTGACCACTTTTGTTAGCAGCGGAAGACAGCTCTAGCAAGCGCACAACATCCACAGCCACATCATCTTCAGCCTCTAAAGCAGGTGAAACCTGATGGTTTTCTGCCAGCAAATGAGGAGCGACCAACTCAACAAAAAGCTGCCGCGGCCCCGTTACTGCTGCCGGCTGCTGCTGATAACGGCCAGCCACAATCCCTCGCCTTGGCAGCGTCTTCACGATCCAGAAGGGCTGCTCCAACTGCTCTGGGCTCAATGCAGCAGCCAAGCGAGGCGCCATGAGCTGATAGCTACTAAAACCATCGAGAGGACAACTCAGCTGCTGAGCCAGGGTGCGAGCCATCACCACAGTCAAGCGAGTGCCTGTGAATCCACCAGGGCCTCTAGCAACGGCAAGGCGAGAGAGTTGCGGCCACAACGCTGCTGGGTAAAGCTCTTCCACGCAGCTCAGCAGACTGTTGGAAAGGCCACGGCCTAAAGGGAAGGTGGCACTCCGCTGACTAGCGATCGGATCACGACAATCACAAACGGCCACTCCGAGAGTTTCCGATGAACTATGCAAAGCCAAGAGCATGTCCGCTTGGGCATCGCGGTTTGGATCCAAACCAGCGTTGGAGTCCAACGCACCTGGCTGTTCCAACGAAACCGGTTGATCCAATGAACCAGTCATGTCGGCAATTCCTGGCCAGGAGAGAGTCGTTGCCAACGGCCAAGATCAGCAAGGAAGCTGCCGCAAGCGCGAACATCCCACTCCACTCCAGCCTCACCAGCCTGTAAATCCATCAAACTGATGTGGATGCGAGGGTCCTGAGGCTGGATATCTGGTGAAGCATTGAGATGAGCAACTCCATGCTGCCTCTCCACAGCGTGATAGGCCTGGCAACGGTCGACCCAGCGGCAGTCAACACAAATGCACATGCCCTACCCCCCCGAAGCGCCACCAATTGATGAGAACGACCCAACCATCCTGGCGCAGATTCTTTGGGACCGCCTGCATCCAGAACAATGGCCTTTAAACCCTAAGCAGCTCCCTGTCGGCTCGGCGCTGGTGGGTGGGGCCATACGCGATGGCCTCCTCTCCAAACTGAAAAAACAACCTGATCTGGACCTAGTCATTCCAGAAGAAGCACTTGGGTTATGCCAAAACCTGGCCAAAACGCTCGGAGGAAAATGTGTGGTGTTGGATGCCGAGCGCAGCATGGCTCGGCTGGTTCTCCATGGCTGGACAATCGATTTCGCCACCCAAGAAGGCCACAGCCTCGAGGAGGATCTATGGCGGCGTGATTTTCGGCTGAATGCCATAGCCCTCACCCTGGAGAAGCAACCCAAGCTGATTGATCCCACAGGAGGCTTAGGCGATCTGAAAAAACTGCAGCTTGTGGCTGTGCGCGAGCAAAACCTTTTGGATGATCCATTGCGATTGCTGCGCGGTTTGCGGTTGATGGCCGAGCTGGGACTGACTATCGAAAAGCAAACATTGAGCTGGATCCATCTGCATCATCAACGTCTGCCGCAAGCCGCACCAGAACGAATCCAAGCTGAACTCCTGAGACTTGTGCATGCACCCTGGGCCAATGAGCTGCTGCTGCTCGTGGAAAGCACTGGCCTGGTTAAGTTTTGGCAGCCAGACCTAAACACTGCCACCAAGCCGCCTGCCTTCCCTGACAAAGCCAAAGCCTTAAACCCAGAGGAGCAAGCCCTAGCCCTACCTCTTGCCAGGCTTACCCATCTGCTGAGTGATGACGGGCTCAACCAGTTGCGATTCAGCCGCAAGCAACGCCAACGCTGCCAACGACTCCGTCAATGGCATCAGCGCAACGACGGCAATGCTTTTGAAAGCCTCTCAGAAACTGATCGACTGCAGTTGCATCAAGATCTCGAAGCAGATTTACCTGCCTTGATCTTGCAGCTACCAGCGGCCGATCAGAGGCAATGGCTGGAGCGCTGGCGGAATCCAGAAGATCCTTTGTTTCACCCTTCTGCTCCTGTCAATGGCAATACGCTGAAGGAAAGTCTTGGCATGACACCCGGTAAAGAGCTGGGAAACCTGCTTCAGCATCTATGCCATGAACGAGCCTTTGGGAGATTGAATAATGAACATGAAGCTCTTCAGCTTGCGCGTTACTGGTTGAACCAAAAACAGACCTCTCTGTGATTAACTGCACAGGTACTCACCAGCATGATCGGCCTGATCCGCATCCTTACTTACCTCCCCTCTTTTTCATGAGCGTTCGCCTTTACATCGGCAATCTGCCGCAATCTTTTGAAAGCAAAGAACTGGAAACGCAGCTTGCAAGCGTCGGGGAAGGGATTCGCTTCAAAGCTGTACTTGATCGTGAAACAGGCGGCTGCCGAGGATTTGGCTTCGCCAACATCGACGACGAGAAAGTCGCCGATGCCGTCATTGAACAATTCAATGGACGCGAATTCAACGGCAATAGTTTGCGGGTAGAACGTTCAGAACGTCGCGAATCAAACACCGGAGGTGGAAGGCGCGGCAACAATGCTGGCAACAGCAATTCACCTACAGCAGCTCGCAAGTCCGTCAATAAAGTTGTACACAGCGATGCACCGTCAGAGGAAGCACCTGATCCTCGCTGGGCTGGCGAACTATCTAAACTTAAAGATCTTCTAGACAATCAAAAGACACCTGCCTAAAGCAAAAACGCTGGCTGTCTTTAATGATGGCTTTTTGTAGGCTTTCAAGCAAAAAGAAAGCCGATATAAAAGCCAATTTCCAGTCTCAACGAGCTCTGGAAATAAGGAATGAAACAGGGAGATCAAGCAGCTTCTGCCAGCGGCTCACATAGGCACGATGATTAAAAACGTCATAGTCAAGTCTTTCGATGGAATCAAGTATTCCTCGATAAAGCCTGAGCGAGGTCCAAACAGGCCAGCGTGCATCAGCTGAAAGCCATCGCACTCCAGATTCCGAGCGTTGAAACCACTCCCGCGCTCGCTGCAATTGGAAGGCCATCAACTGCTTCCAGGCATCATTGAGTCGTCCTGCCATCAAATCCTCCTCTGAATAGCCAAAACGCTTGAGGTCTTCCTGAGGGAGATAGATACGGCCACGACCGCGATCTTCTCCTACATCTCGAAGAATGTTGGTGAGCTGATTGGCAATCCCGAGAGCAATGGCTGCTTCCGATGTGTCAGGACAAGCGCTCCATGGAGCAGAGGTGTAAGCAGAATCAACACCCATTACTCCCTGAGTCATGAGGCCAACCGTGCCTGCAACCCGATAGCAATACAGCCTTAACTCTTCAAACGTGGCATATCGATGGCAATTCAGATCCATTCTCTGCCCCTCAATCATGTCGAGATAAGGCTGTATGGACATGGGGAAGCGTTGCAAGGTATCTGCCATCACTGCGTCCAAACCATCCTGTAACTGACCGGAAAACATCGCCCGCGTGTGCTCTTCCCACTGATCTAGGCGCTCAGAGAGTTCAGAAACCGGACGCTCCATCGCTTCTGGACTATCCATCAGCTCATCAGTCCGACGGCACCACACATAGATGGCCCAAATAGCCCTGCGTTTATGAGGCGGCAGCAACAACGTGCCTAGATAAAACGTTTTCGCCCACTGGGCAGTCTCTTTTCGGCATTCTTCATAGGCATCCTCAAGACTCAGGCAAGCCTGGCTGCTGGTGCTCGATGACTGCGATGCTGCAAGGGCCATCGTTTATGCCTGGGCGACCTCACCGACAGAAGACTGCTTCGACAACTGCGTCTTGCAGCGATCAAGAGCTTCTGCACAGAGTTTTCCACTCAGCACCGCCCCCTCCATGGAAGCCAAGTAGCGCTGCATTGTGAAATCACCTGCAAGGAAAAAGTTTTCAATTGGCGTCTCCTGGCTTGGACGAAGCTGCTGACATCCTGGAGTGGTTTTATAAACCGAAAGCGGCGTCTTAACGACCTTGGACTTGCGTAGTTTCGCCTGATTGTTTCCCGTAAAATGCATGGGGAAAAGTTTCTTTAGCTCAGCCAATGTCGCTTCAATGATGTCGGCATCGCTGCGCCCAATCCAATCCTTAGCAGGCGCAAAAACCAATTCGAGCATCGATCGATCCGGGTCTTCATACTCCTTGCAAGTAATGCTCATATCTGCATAAACACTGAGCAGGGGCGAACGACTAAATAACAAGTGATCAATATCTGTGAGCTTGCGATCAAACCAAAGGTGGATATTGATCACAGGCACCCCACGCAAACCATCGAGCTTCCGAAACATCTCGAGCTGCTGCCAACGAGCTGGCAATAGCAACTTCAAAGCATCAACAGGCAAAGCACTGACAAATGCATCGGCATGAATCTCTTTGGGCTCAGAGCCCTGCTCGCCTCGAATTCGATAGCTCGCCACCTTGCCATCATCGCCAAGATTGATCGCCAGAAGAGGATTGTTTAGATGCACTTCTCCACCCAGAGCTTCAATGTGCTCAACCATGGGCTGACAAAGACGCTCCGGCGGGGCGCCATCAAGAAACGCCATCTTGGAGCCGTTCTTTTCCTGAAGGAATCGATTGAGTGCTGTAAGAACCACAGTCGCCGAAATCTCATCGGGATCGATGAAATTCAACGCTTTGCTCATAGCGATGAACACCTCATCATTCACCCGTTCAGGGATGTTTTGGAGCCTCAACCATTCCGTCCATGAATATTGATCACACGCTTCCACATAACCCTGTCCACGAAGCATCGCTGGCACGAGGCCAAGACCAAAAGCAATCTTCTCAGGCCAGCTCAACATGTCGTTGTTACTAAGAATCGCCGCCACACCATTCACCGGAGCGGGTAGATCAGGGAAATCAAAACGGCTATAGGTGCCCGGTTCATCCAACTGATTGAAGATCATCGAGTGGCTTTTCCACTGCAAGCGATCCTCGATATCCAATTCATGGAACAACTGCAGCATGTTCGGATAGGCACCAAAGAAAATGTGCAACCCGGTCTCATACCAATCACCATCTGAATCTTTCCAGGCGGCGACCTTGCCGCCGAGCACGTCACGTGCCTCATAGACCACAGGAGTGTGGCCCGCGTCAGCCAGGTACTTGGCACAGGAAAGGCCTGCTAGGCCTGCTCCTGCGATGGCAACGCGCATGCTTCTCTCGAAAACTGAAAGTCAACCTTAAAAGGGTCCCACCCCCTTCGGCTTCCTAGAGTTATTCAATCTCTTCTCTCGGTCCCATCAATGGACCGGCCCTTGCCATGACCGAGACCCTGCTGAAGTGCACCACACGTCATGTGCGGATTTTTACGGCCAGGGTTGAAAACGATGATCTGATCGCAGACCCCGACCAGCTCACTCTCGACCTCGACCCTGACAATGAATTTCTCTGGGACGACAATGTATTGGCGAAAATTCAACAGCGCTTTAAGGATCTGGTGAACTCCCAAGCTGGTGGAGAACTGAGTGACTACAACCTGCGAAAAATCGGCTCAGAATTGGAAGGCACGATTCGTCAACTACTGCAGGCCGGAGAACTGAGCTACAACCTCGATGCTCGTGTGCTGAATTACTCCATGGGCCTGCCTCGAAAGCCTGAGTTGTTGTGAGCCCTTCCCGTTACGACAGACAGCCACCCCGACGCGACTACGGCGACGAACGCCGGCGGCCAAACCCCAGCGACCGCGACCCAAGGGAGCGTTACGACAGCGAAAACTTTGGTCGCGAAAACTATGCTCGCGAAGATTCAGGCAGGCGTGATTCAGGGCGATCAAGTTCAGGGCGATCAGGACCGCCTTCACCACCTGGGAATGGTCCATTTCGTATGAACACCGGCACCATGGCGGTTCTCGCCGGCGTGCTTGTGGTTGGCATTGGCATCGGCAGTGCTGTGACCAGCACCACCCAAGGGGATCAAGGCAACATCGCCAGCAGTCAACAGCTGGACATGGCCGTACCTGATCCTGAGTTCTGCAGACAGTGGGGTGCCAGCGCCTTTGTGATGGACATTGAGATGTATACGACGCTCAATCCATCCAGCAGTTTCGTGACTCAGCCCAGCCTTCAACCTGGATGTGTGATCCGTCGAGAGAACTGGACAGTGCTGCAAAAGCAAGGCGCCATCACAAATAACCAAGTGCGAGATTGCAAGCAACGCATGAACACCTTCGCTTACATCGGCTCAATCCGTGACAAACCAATCGTGCGCTGCGTTTACCAGACAGACATCACCCAGAACAAATTCATCACAAGAGGCGTCGCTGATGATTCAGTCGGCATCACCCCGGAAGCTGATCAATTCTGAATGGAAATTCTCCATGGGAATCAGGTCGCTTCTTACTACCGCTGTACTGATCCCTCTGCATTAACAGTCCTGGGCTGACGTAGAGGGCTTTCAGAACTTGCAAAGACGGGCAGAACATCACGCCTGAAAGCCTCAGCGGCACGGGAGCAATAGCGGGCAGGGTGGCTGATCAAGTTGAGTTGGCGCCTTACCTCTAGGTCGGCCACCACGGGCTTATGCAGGGTGCCAGCGGTCAATTCACGCTCAATCGATACCACCGGCAAGAAAGCCGCTCCAAGACCCGAGTGAACAGCATTCTTAATGGCTTCAAGGGAATTGAGTTCCATCTCAATTCGCAAACGCTGCACGTCTACTCCTGAGCGCGCCAGTAGCTGGTCAACCATCTTGCGCGTGGTGGATTGCGCATCAAGACTCACAAAGCCCAAGCGGTAGAGATCTTCCTTATTCAGTTCCACAAGCCTTGCCAAAGGGTGCTTCACCGGCAAGACAAGAGCCAGTTCATCGCTGGCATAGGGAACAACCTGAAGCAGTTCGCTGAGCTCTGATGGCAACTCACCACCAATAATCGCCAAATCGATCTGGCCATTGGCAACGCTCCAACCGGTGCGTCGGGTGCTGTGCACCTGCAACTGCACAGCCACATCAGGGAACTTCTGCCGAAAAAGCCCGATCATCCTCGGCATCAGATAGGTGCCAGTGGTCTGACTCGCACCCACGACCAAAGAGCCACCTTTGAGATTATGCAGATCATCAATGGCTCGACAGGCTTCCTGGCACTGCGTGAGGATGCGCTCGCAGTAATTCAAAAGCAATTGGCCAGCTTCAGTGAGCTGGGCCTTACGACCACCACGATCAAAGAGAGCAACCTCCAATTGCTTCTCAAGGTTCTGAATTTGCAGACTCACCGCTGGCTGCGTCACAAAGAGGCTGTCTGCAGCTTTCTTGAAGCTGCCCTCATTGACGATGGCCCTCAAGATACGTAGCTGATCGAGAGTGAAGGGCAGATCGGCCATAGGGGCCTGTTAACCCAGCAACGACAATCTAAAAACTGTAAACCTGCCCGGCCAAAGGGGAGAATTAATCTACGTTCTGAATCGCGAGTGGATCAGCTGGCCCCTGATGGTATCCACCACAGCAGCCTTGTGATGCTGGGCTTGCTGATGCTTTTCGCGATTATCCACAGCGGCGGGGCAGCCGTTAGACGCCAAGCAGAAGCAAGAATTGGGGCGAGGGCCTGGCGCTTGATCTTTGCCGCCGCAAGCATTCCGAGCGCGGTGATCGTGATCGGCTACTTCCTTGCCCATCGCTACGACGGGATTCGTCTCTGGAATCTGCAAGGTGTCCCCGGGATGGTTCCCCTGGTTTGGATCCTTACAGCCATCAGCTTCCTGTTTCTTTATCCAGCCACATACAACCTGCTTGAGATCCCCGCTTTGGTGAAGCCAGAGATGCGGCTCTATGCCAGCGGAATTATCCGCATCAGTCGACATCCCCAAGCCATCGGTCAGATCTTGTGGTGCTTTAGCCATCAACTTTGGATTGGCAGCAGCTTCACCTTGATCACTTGTATCGGCCTGATTGGCCATCACATGTTTGCCGTCTGGCATGGCGACAGAAGGCTGCAGGCTCAGTTCGGCAAGAGCTTTGAAGAGCTGCGAAACAACACCTCCGTGCTTCCCTTCGTCGCCGTGTTGGATGGCAGACAACCAATCATTTGGCAAGAACTGCTGAGACCAGCACAACTGGGCATTGCCATTGCTATCGGGGTTTTCTGGTGGGCTCATCGCTTTATTTCCCTGGCCAGTGGAGCCTTCCTTTATTCCAAGCTTCAGCTTCTATTGAGCTGAACTGCGTACACTCCGTTGAGCCTGCCTCGCATGGATGCCCTCGGCCGCTGACCTCGCCTGGTTAATCCCGGTGCTTCCCTTGTTCGGTGCTGTGGCTACTGGCCTGGCATTGATCAGTTTCAACAGCACAATCAACCGCCTACGCAAGCCGGTTGCTGTGTTTCTACTCACTTGCGTTGGTGCTGCAGCCGTTCTGAGCTATGCCGTTCTGGCAGAACAGCTTGCCGGTGCTCCAGTGGTTGAGCATCTCTTCATCTGGGCTAGTGCCGGCGATTTCAGCTTGCCGATGGGCTATGTGGTGGATCCACTAGGGGCGGTCATGCTGGCCCTCGTCACCACCATCGCTCTGCTGGTGATGGTCTACTCGCATGGCTACATGGCCCACGACAAAGGCTATGTGCGCTTTTTCACCTATCTCGCCCTGTTCAGCAGCTCGATGCTGGGGCTGATCATCAGCCCCAATCTCCTGGAGATTTATGTCTTCTGGGAGTTGGTTGGCATGTGTTCTTACCTGCTGGTTGGGTTCTGGTACGACCGAGAAGGCGCTGCCCATGCCGCCCAGAAAGCCTTTGTGGTTAACCGTGTTGGCGATTTCGGCCTCCTGCTAGGCATTCTCGGCCTCTTCTGGGCGACAGGAAGTTTTGATTTCCAAGGCATCGCTGATGGCCTGGCAGCAGCAATCAGTACTGGCAGCGTGCCTGGCTGGGCCGCCCTATTGCTCTGCCTTTTGGTGTTCATGGGGCCGATGGCCAAATCAGCACAATTTCCACTTCACGTCTGGTTACCAGATGCCATGGAAGGGCCCACACCTATTTCAGCTCTGATCCATGCCGCCACCATGGTGGCGGCCGGTGTCTTCCTCGTCGCTCGCTTGGAGCCGCTCTACAGCCAATTCCCCATCGTGGGCCTGGTGATTGCGGTGGTTGGCACCATCACCTGCTTTCTGGGAGCGTCGATCGCGCTCACCCAAATGGACCTGAAAAAGGGCCTGGCTTACAGCACGGTGTCGCAGCTGGGCTACATGATGCTGGCCATGGGCTGCGGCGCTCCTGTCGCCGGCATGTTTCACCTGGTGACTCACGCCTTCTTTAAGGCGATGCTGTTCCTCTGCTCAGGTTCTGTCATCCACGCCATGGAAGACGTGGTTGGTCATGAACCGATCCTGGCCCAAGACATGCGGCTGATGGGTGGTCTGCGCAAAAAGATGCCGATCACATCGATCACCTTCCTGATTGGCTGTATTGCGATCAGTGGCATCCCTCCACTGGCTGGTTTCTGGAGTAAGGACGAAATTCTCGGGCAAGCCTTCATCTCCTTCCCACTGCTTTGGTTTGTCGGCTTCCTGACAGCAGGCATGACAGCGTTTTACATGTTCCGCCTCTACTTCCTCACCTTTGAAGGCGAATTCCGCGGCGAAGACAAAGCGATGCAAGTCGAGTTAATGGCGGCAGCCAACAAGGAGACGGACGAGGAGCATCCTCACCATGCTGGTGTTCTGCATGAATCGCCATGGTCGATGACGATGCCGCTGGCGGTTCTAGCGGTGCCCTCCGTACTGATCGGTTTACTTGGCACCCCATGGAACAGTCGCTTCGCGGCGCTTCTTAACCCTGAAGAAGCGATGGAAATGGCCGAAAAATTTAGTTGGGGTGAGTTCCTGCCTCTGGCAGGAGCTTCTGTCGCCATTTCTGCATCAGGGATCAGCGTGGCTGTCTTGGCCTATTACCTACACCGGATCGATCTCAGCCAACTCATCGCCGCACGCTTTCCCACGATCAATGCCTTTTTCGCCAACAAGTGGTATTTGGACGCGATCAATGAACGGCTCTTCGTTCGAGGTAGCCGCAAACTGGCAAGGGAAGTGCTGGAAGTGGACGCAAAAGTGGTGGATGGCGTGGTCAACCTCACAGGCCTGCTCACACTTGGCAGCGGCGAGGGCTTGAAGTATTTCGAGACTGGCCGTGCGCAGTTTTATGCCCTGATCGTTTTCGGTGGGGTGATTGCACTCGTGATGCTGTTTGGCGTTCTCGGCAACCCACTCGCTTAATTGACTGTCGTAGGCGACTTTTTCAAGTGAATCTCTGGAGTGATTCTCTAGATGGATTGTCTTGAGTGATCACACGTTCTGTGTGTCAACGCCTATCGAGGCCATGCCAGATCAGCCAGCATTTCTACACTCCCAAAAGTGGTGAGAAGGCTTGTTTGTGCTGGAGTTTGCCGTAAGTGCACCGTTTGACCCTGCTGCGCCTCTGCTCGCAGAACAGGTCAACGCGAACTTCCCCTGGCTAAGCCTCTCGATTTTTTTCCCAATTGTTGGCGCTCTTTTGGTGCCGTTCATCCCCGATCAGGGAGACGGCAAGCAGGTGCGCTGGTTTGCTCTTGGCATCGCCCTGGTGACCTTCCTAATCACCGTGGCGGCCTATTTGAATGGTTATGACCCCAGCGTCAGCGAGCTACAACTCTCCGAGCGGGTCAGCTGGCTGCCAGATATCGGCCTGACCTGGGCCGTTGGTGCAGACGGCCTCTCGATGCCGCTGATTCTGCTCACCAGTTTCATTACCGCCCTCGCTGTGCTGGCCGCCTGGCCAGTGACGTTCAAGCCAAAGCTGTTCTTTTTCCTGATCCTGGCCATGGATGGTGGCCAAATTGCGGTTTTTGCCGTTCAGGACATGCTCTTGTTCTTTCTGGCCTGGGAGCTTGAGCTGTTGCCGGTGTACCTCCTCCTGGCCATCTGGGGGGGCAAGAAACGTCAGTATGCGGCGACAAAATTCATCATTTACACCGCAGGCAGTTCCCTATTCATTCTGCTAGCAGCACTGGCGATGGGGTTCTTCGGTGGAGGCACCCCCAACTTCGAATACACAGTTCTTGCTCAGAAAGGCTTTGGGGCAGGCTTCCAATTGCTTTGTTATGCGGGACTTCTCATTGCCTTCGGTGTGAAGCTCCCGATCGTGCCTTTGCACACCTGGCTGCCAGATGCCCATGGCGAGGCCACAGCGCCGGTCCACATGCTGTTGGCGGGCATCCTCCTCAAGATGGGTGGCTATGCCCTCATGCGTTTCAACGCCGAGCTGCTGCCAGAGGCACATGCACAATTCGCTCCGCTGCTGATCGTGCTTGGCGTGGTCAACATCATCTATGCCGCTCTGACCTCCTTCGCCCAACGCAATCTCAAGCGGAAGATCGCCTATAGCTCGATCAGTCATATGGGCTTTGTGCTGATCGGGATCGGCAGCTTCAGCGCCCTAGGGACGAGCGGCGCAATGCTGCAGATGGTGAGCCATGGGCTGATCGGCGCCAGTCTCTTCTTTCTGGTTGGAGCCACCTATGACAGGACCCACACCCTGCAACTCGATGAAATGGGAGGAATCGGCCAGAAGATGCGAATCATGTTTGCTCTCTGGACCGTCTGTGCCCTCGCCTCTCTAGCGCTGCCAGGAATGAGTGGCTTCGTCTCTGAATTGATGATCTTCGCCGGTTTTGTAACCGATGAGGCCTTCACCTTGCCGTTCCGAATCGTGATTGCAGGACTTGCAGCCATCGGAGTGATCCTCACACCGATCTACCTGCTCTCGATGCTGAGAGAGATCTTCTTTGGCAAAGAGAATGCCGAACTGGTTTCACACACCAAGCTTGTTGATGCTGAGCCCCGTGAGGTTTACATCATCAGCGCCCTATTGGTGCCCATCATTGGCATTGGGCTATACCCGCGCCTGATGACCGATACCTACAGCGCCTCGATTGACGCACTCGTCAAACGTGATGTTGCGGCAATGGAGAACCTCAGCAAACCCTCAGCCCCTCAAATCCGCAATACAAAACTGTCTCCAGCCCTGATCTTGGCTCCCAAATTGCCAATGCAACAGCTGCAAGGCAGTTAAACAGGGAGTAACAAACTTCGTCCTTTCGTGTCACTACGGTCACAGTCCTGACCATGGCCCGTAATTTTCAGATCACTACTGTTCTCAGCTTTCCGCCATGCGTCAGGTCAATTTCAGTCTGATCTTTGTCTTCGGACTGGTCATGGTGTTCTTCACCCTGCAGAACACGGCCCCAACAACAGTGCACGTGTTCCCAGGCCTATCGAGAACACTGCCATTGGCAGCACTTCTCCTTGTGGTCGCTGGCATTGGAGCCTTTATCGCCTGGTTGTTCGCAGCCTGGAGCGGCATGTTGAAGAACGTGGAGACCCTTACGGAGGTGAGCACCGTAGAAGCCCAGAAAGTAAGGATTCAAGAACTAGAAAGTGATCTGAACCGCTACCGCTCAACCGTTGAGACCCAACTCGGGCTGCTGCCATCAGCCAGCTCGGCCAATGAGCAAGACGATGCTGACGAGGAAGAAAGCAATGTTGACCCTGATAACGAAAGCGACAACGACAGCCAGACGATCAATGTTGATGCAGAAAGCTAATTAACAGTTCAATTAATCCAATCAAACACTGGCATCCCTGCCAGAGGCTCGATAACTTGCAGAAAAAGAGACGTTCACCTTGCCGGATGACGGGCTAATCAGAGGAGCTGATTCCGGCGCCCGCCTTGCCATACGCCTCCTGCAGGACGCTGCTGTCAAAGGTGAACTGGATCCATGGGATGTGGATGTCATCGCTGTTGTGGATGGATTTCTCGATCAGCTCAGACAACGCATTGAGATCCCCCGCCAAATCGCCGACCAGGTGAATCGACTGGGAGGCAGCTATGAGAGGGATCTCGCCGACAGCAGCGAAGCCTTTCTGGCCGCTTCTGTTCTGGTTGGACTGAAAGCAGAGGTCTTAGAAGCGCAAACCTTTCCACCAGAACCATTACTGGAAGAAGGTTTCGACGCCGAGCTGACTGAACAAGGCTGGCTTGATGACAGTTTTGCTCTTCCCAAGCGCCCAGAGCGGCATCTGCGTCGGCGCCCTGTCGCCCCCCCACCGCTTAGACGTCCTGTCACGCTCGGGGAGTTAATTGAGCAGCTGGAATCCATTGCTGAACAGCTGGAGACCGACGAGTTGCAACAACGACGACGCCAACGCCATAAGCGCTATAGCGAGAGGGAAGCCATTGCCCAAGTCACCGCACTCGCTCACAGAGAAAAACTTCCAGAAACCACTGCAGCTCTAGGAGTTTTCCTCAACAGCTGGGATCAGGCTTTGCATTGGGTCGATTTCGAAACCTTGGTTGGACATTGGCGACACGCTGCTGCTGCCGACCTGGACACCGATCGAGTGGGCGTGTTCTGGGCCCTGCTATTTCTTTCCTCGCAAGGGAAGTTGGAACTGGAACAAAAAGACTTCCTTTACGCCCCCATTCGGC
>Ga0115011_10001111_pt1 | contig 19598 bp, 31 predicted proteins | sample TroAtlMetagenome_2_FD_88705 | JGI IMG/M metagenome (GOLD analysis project Ga0115011, IMG submission 88705) | Marine eukaryotic phytoplankton communities from Atlantic Ocean - Tropical Atlantic ANT8 Metagenome | ecosystem: Environmental > Aquatic > Marine > Oceanic | place: Tropical Atlantic...
TACTTGCACTTGCCGCTTCATTTACCAGATCATTACTTGGTGCAAAGAGAATAGTGTCCGATGTTACTTGAACAATAACCAATGCCGATTGATTATTGCCGCCATTACTAGCACCGCTAATCGTTACCGTCTGACCAACCTTAAATCCTTCAAGAATAAAATTAGCCGCCGTATCTGTAATCCTATCATTATGCTCCAACCCTGTTGAGCTCGGATCACCCTCTGAGAATTTAATCGTAGTTGCCGTATAGCTCGGCATTAATTCCGTTCTTAGATCTTCGTTTTCCTGTACGGCTGCCGTTACTGATGTTGCACTTGAATAAGCAGTAATCTTGGCAAAACCGTCATAGAACTTAATCAGCCTACCAACATCTGTTGCCACAAACAAACTAGCTGATGCAGTTATAGTTGCTGACCCTGTTTTTGCGTTTGAACTCAACGTGGTTGTTGTTGTATTCGCATCGAGCATTGGCCCTCGACGGAAGTCCACATCCGCTATTGTCCAAGCCGTATGCCCTGTCCTTGATATTTTACGAACAGGATGCGAAGGGTGAACAACATACATAACATCCGCAGATTGCGTAAATTTGATATCCGGCAACTGCGCCGTGGTATAGGTTGTAGTTACCTCAACCGCAGAGCCACTATCCACAATCTGACCGCCATCCCTGTAAATACGAAAATAGTTATTTCCAAATTCTAATATATATGTCTGCTCTACGTTGAATTCAAAAGGTATCAAACGGCATTTTGCTGAACTGCTTTTAACCTCGGCTATATATTGAGTCCCTGGTCTTCTCGTAGCACCGCCATGAGCATGGACTAAAAAGTTTTGTAAGGTCTTGCATCCGTTCCCATACTTCGCAATATCTGTACGGCCATCTAATCTAGGACTTAATTCTCCCGCCGTAAAATTTGTAAGAGCTGGTGATGCCTTGACCATTAAATTCTCGCATTAATAAATTCGTTTGCTTCCAACGTCATTCGATCTGTTGTTGTAGAGTTATCAGCCGTTGCTCCCTCAATAGCATCAAGGAATCTGGCTTCACTCACCATCTTTTCAAATTTCTGCTGCATGGCATTCCCCAGGGCAACTGAGTTGGTTAAGGGGTAGGCAAAATCCGCGGCAAGTGCCATAGATATTGTTTCCATCAACGCACTATCATAAAGATTTACGTCAAGCACTCTGGCAACATAAACAAGATTAATACTGCTTTCATCCGTCAGTATCTTTCGTCCTTCAACATTGTATACAATATTGGAAGCATCAAGGTTCAACGGTCTTAGACAATAGGGATCTGTGGGAAGTGTGAAGGCATATGCAAATTCGAATGTTGGTGCTGTTGAATCTGGAGAAAGAGCTACCCTCGTCAACAGGCAGTTCCAGCTATGGGATCGAAACACCTTGTCTCGAATAAAATCATATCTCTGATTACACAATCGGGCAGCCTTACTGTCCTCGGTAAAAGCAGTAATGTTGGATGCACCAATCATGTTAAGAGCTGAATTGCATAGATCAACTGATGATGGCATTGTAAGTCCTTAAAAAAAGAAGGGCGGTTTCCCGCCCCTCAGTTTGGGAAGAAATTAATCGATGACGTAGTACATCGTCAATTCAACTGTGCCTGTACCAGCCGCCCCCGCAAGAACTACTGTTACTGGCATCCCGGTTGCATCTGCATCCACAACGGTATTTTTACCTAGAGCTGATGTTGCCGCGATATTTACAGTAGTGATACTTGTTGAAGCTGCCGCCGCTTTGAACTCATCAACATCAAGAGCCACAACCGTACCATCGGCATTGTTGTAAGCTGCATGACCAACACTTAAAGTTGTTGATGATCCCATTGCATCATGCACGAGTTCTCCTTTGAGAATTCTTGCACCATTTGGCAAATTGAACATTTCGATCACTTCATCGGCTGCTAGTGATGATGCTTCATAGAGAGCATAGGCAACACGAATTCGCCCACCAATCTCATTTGGCTTAATCATATCAGCCGGATCATTCTGATCCCATTTAGTTTTCTGAACGCTATATACTGTACCCATTGTTCAATCTCCTATGCTGATTCATCACAAAGAACGGAAACGACTTTTTCTTCTTCCATTCTCGTACTACCAAATGTTGCACAGTAGTACACTTGTGTTGAATATGATTTATCAGCTCTGGGGTCTATCCTCGCCATGACATCCTTACCCATAGCCAGCTTGATTCCGTCTTCAGCCCATGCAAAACACGTTCTGATGTTGGAAGCTACCGCCAATCGATTAGACACAATAAATTTGAAACCTAAGAAGGAATCAACTTGGCCGGAGGCCAGAGCTTTTACGGTGTTATAGTCGCTGCTTGTTACTTGGGTTGTACCCAATAGAGCTTCGATCTGGTTAGGACCAACAGCAATGTAACGTGGGATGCTAGGATCGACGTCTTGCAAATCAAGTTGCTTTTTCGCACTTAACAATTTAGCAATGGTCAAATCCGCTGAGCCATGTGCAATAGTATGTGCTGAAAGCATAGATGTGGACGAAGAACCAGACTTTCCAGTTTTCGCTGTGCCTGTGGCAGCCGCAATGATTGCATCATCCATTTTTCGAGCAATCGCATTAGCAGCCGTTCTGCTGTAGACGTTTGTAGGATCAGCCAACATAGCCACCTTATCTGAATCATCGATAAGATCTGCCCATTCGTAGGTGTCCATAGTTACCATTCTCACTTATGTTCGCCTTGTTTCGTTAGGACAAGACCGCCTTTCGGCTGCTATATGTTGCCATATAGGTCAGACTATATCATCATCCCTGTGGGATGTTCTGTGCTTCGTGTCACTTGACCCTACTTCCTTTCGGAATAGTCGTTGCACCTTCCTATTGCTAGGCTTGGCTCAGAGTTATCTCAGTAAGACTTTCTCTGAATTCACAGAATTTTTCGAAATATCTTGCGATATTAAGCCGCTAGAACTTTACGGGAATGGGGGGTTTCTACGAGGGGTGTATCACCGTGTCTCGATGTCCGTTTTACAGCCGCAACTGAAGCCACTTGGTCAAAAAATGCCTTCTCGCCTGTTACACTTTCTTCTGAAACTGCACCTCTTAGACGAGAACCACTTTGTTGAGCCAACATGGTTATATTGTTACTAAACTGCTGAACGAAAGCTGTAGTTACTTGTGTACTCATAATAAGTACCTCCGTTTTTTAGTTTAAAATTAAGGGTTTAGTATCGCTACCTAATGTAGTATTAGACGAAAAAAGTATTGGGTCTGCACCCCCAGGGCCAAAAAAGGTTGTCCTGATTATTAATACACTTATGAGTAATCGGGCAAATGCTTGTCGATTATTCGCTTGGTGTAATAAATTCCTGTAATCGCAAGGCTTCCTGTACTGCCCATTGATGCTCTGGATCTTTGTTATTCCAGAATGGGCCACCTTGCCTTTTGACTTCTGCCAGCTTCTGCCGTGCTACGTCCGGCGTCATGGCATTGGATGTCTTAACGCCAACCAGACTATCCTCACCAATCTTGCCTTTAATAAAATCACCAATACCAACAAATGCTTTTACAAATGCGGGGTGATCTCCTAACTGACGGCCATCAGCTAACTGTAACTGTGTTAAATCTGCCGCTTCGAACTGACCAATCGTGGCATTGCCAATCTTTATCTTGTCTTCGAAAGCTGCACCGTATTCCTTTTGCAGAGTTTCAATGCCTTCGTTTTTAATCTGCTCCATCTTGCCTGTATCAACAGTACCTTGGGTCTGGGCAATCTTCTGGTACTCATTCAGCATTGCCTGTGCCTGTGTATTGTTTAATCCAGCCTTGTGAGATGTGTCTTTAAACCATTTTAAGAGTCCGTCATCGGCGGCTTGTCCTTCGGGCATCTGAACATCTAACTGATATCCATCAGCTTCTGGCGGCTTTCCTAACCGTGTATAGACCTCATTCCATTGCTCTTCTGTGGCATTCGTGCCGGGAAGTGGAATCTTTTCCGCACCAATCATTGTTTGTTGATGAGCATGGGATTTCAATAGTGATCCCAAGTCCTTGTGGTTGTCGAAAACCTTATTCCCTCTGACTTCTTCTGGTATTTCATTTTTCCAATCAAAAGTTGCTTCAGACGGAGCTGCCGTTTCCGACCCCGCTACCTGTTGTACTTCTTCATTCATCGATTACCGTGTCCTCTCTATCTTTATGATCTGCCAACATATTTTGAATAAACAGCACCACAGATCGTTGGCCCTCTCTGTATGCCGCTTCGTTTGAGTCTGGAACAAAAGTTGGTGCGTGCATATGGAATCTCAGTTCAAGATCCTCTAAAATGGTTTTACCGTCTTTAGTTTCCATTGCCATTTTGTAGGCTGCTTTTAAATCCTCTATTGTCATACTTCGTTACCCCAAGCATCCCAACCATTAGTTTTCTCTCTAGCAAACAACTCAATTCGTGGTAGATCACCACACAACTCAACAATCTTATCTCTCACACAATCGGGTTTTCTTGAGTGTTCTCTAACAGGCTCATAGACTACTTGATGTACCTTTTTTGAAACTCTTTTCGGCTTTCCTTTTGTAGCTAATAGGCAAAGTTCATTGTTGGCTCTTGTCCAATAACCCAAACCCATAAACAAACTGTCAGATTTTTTATTTCTTTTGATCCAACTAAAACCGCAAGTCTTATAGTTAAAACCCCATGCTTCTATTGTTTTGATACACTCAATCAATTTTGGATAAGTTACCCATAAGAATAAAATGCAATCATCTTCTGCTATCTCATTAATAGGCAAATCATAAATATCTTTCATTGCCATTGTTTTATATTTAGAGGTTACGTTTCGATTTCCACCTTCACCCCAAGTCTGATAATGCCAAGCTGGATCAGCATAAATGATATTATATTTCTTGTTAGGAAATGGGATCATTTATTAACTGCCGCTACCATTGGTGCTGCTTTGCCAACGGCTTCGGCTTGTTCCGCCATTTGTTGCTGCTCCATCATCTGTTGCTGTTGTGCCGCACGTTCCTCTCTTTTCTCCATTATCTCCTGATCACTTGATACTGCGGTTGCCGGAATACCCAGAACCTTGATCAAATGCTTCGTAACACCGTCAAAATCAATATAATCAAATACTGTTGGCTCGATCTGACCCACAGGGCCAAGAAGCTCAAGCATTTGTGTCATGCTGGTAACGTCCACATGTCTCTAAGCTTTAGCCAATGGAGAGACAGATTCAATCTCGATATCCATATTCTGCATAAACTCTGGTGCGGGTGGAAACATATTCTGTCTTTGGAGAAGATTATAAGCTCTGATAATCAATGGCTGGAGCATTTCCGCCTGTAATCTGCCCAAAACAGGGCCAAGGAGTCTCATTTTCTCTTCTGTTCTCTGTACAACTTCTGTGGCCGTCATTTGTGGCCCTTGGCTTAGTATCAACTGATCCACATAGAAAGCGGATCGGATAGCCTGTCTTCTCTGTTCTTCCATACTAAGACCCAGAGGATTGTTTGCACCGATGTTTAATGGCTCTATTCTGTCTCTTGTACCCGATCTGTAGAAGTTTAAGCCGCTTGGAACGGTCTTAATCGGCAGCATAAAGCCGTCATCTGGTACAAGTAAGGGCGGATCTACCTGTTTTTGTGCTGCCCGAATGGTAACTTCGCACATCTTATTCAACATTTTAATATCAGCAAGGCTGGTAAATGAGGGGGACCTACCATACCCAATTTCATAAGAGGACTTTAACCAGCGTGGGCAGCAGTAAGGCAGTTCGTCAAACCCACTTTCGGACAGCACAATCTTTTCTTCCGGCTCAAAGTAAACAGATGCAAAGGGTTTGTTCTCACTTGTGGCCTTCGTGATATCATATGTTCCCCTGGGATATACCGCATGAACCAATTCCCGCAGTTCCACAGGGTTTTCATTAATCTGATCCTGTAATTTCTTCGATAATCTATCAATTCCGAACCTGTCACGGATCGCCTTGCCCGGCATTTTAAACTGACGGAAGACAGTATCAACCCGCCCTTTATCATTCTCAGAGAGATAACATTCCCCTATGTGCCGTGTAGAGAAATTAATATCCTTCTCATCATCATTCTCAATAAACATAACCGCCGTGCCGAAGGTAATGAGATCGTGGTAGAGCTCATGTACCTGTTCTTGGAAGTTTGATCTGGCAAATGCCTTATACATAACTTCCTCAACACCTTGCAGCCATTCCCTTGCCGTATCATCCCCATTGATCGCTTCATCTCTATATTGGAGAGAAAACCATTGTGTCGACATATTGGTAAGCATTCCGTGAAGACTTGCCGATAATAATTCTGCGGCATGAATAGCTGTGCCATCGAATATCAGACTTGTTCTTTTGTCTCCAGGTGTGCGTGTTCTGGTTATATCGGCTTTGCGTGGCACTACATAGTCAGCTATTTCTTGCCAATGCTGTTCCCATGATGTTCGCTGGTTCTCCAGCAAAGCGAGTTGTTCCGCAAGAACCTCGGCTAATTCATCAGATTCGGCCATTTATCCACCTAATGTTGTTTTATACGCACTACCCAATGTACCTGTGAGCATTGGTTTACGAATGGGTGTTTTCCCCATATCTCCGGCTGGCCCTGTCAGTAATGTTCGAGCCTTGCCTTTTCCTGTTCCCGCATAGCCACCGCCCGCCGATGCACCCACAGCCGATTTCGGATTAACCGATGCCGTTTCCTTTGGTGCTACAGGATCAACTCTTGGCGCTGGTGGTGGAGTTACAGGCGCTGGATCTGGTTGTGTCTGTGGTTGCGGTTGTTGTTTTCCCATTATAGAAACCTCATTTCCTCTCTTAATAATCCATAGACCAGAGCATCTTCAAAACCGAAGTACCGTCTGAGTCTGCCTTCCTGTTTAAATCCAACCCCGCTTATCAGTTTGCGGGATCGTAAATTACTTTCATTGCACATTGCCGATACTCTTCGGACTTTCAGATCATTGAAGCAATAATCAAACATCGCCTTCATATACCGTCTTTGAAATATCCTTGGGTTATCGGATGCACAATACATATGCACATCGTGTCCTGTGTATTCCGAAAAAACGAATGACCCTATAATTCTGTTATCTTCTAAAAATCCATAGGCTTGTGCTTCTGCTTGGCCTGTGATCTTCGTCAGACGTAATCGTTCCATAAGCCAGTCGATAAACCTCTGCGGATCATCATTAACACATCTAATCGCCACTCAATAAGCCTTTGCCCGCATTCGATACCTTAGTCTCACGGCCAAGACCCTGTGGCCCTGTTAGTATCGTCTGCTTTGGGCCAACCTTATTCGGATCGGCCATTTTATTTCTTGTCTGCATCTTCACCGTCTTCTCCGGCTTGATTGCCTTTACAGGCTGTGGAGGAGGAGGTGGAGGAACAGGTGGCATTGCTGGTTGGTTCTTTCCCATTATACATAAGCTCCCAATGGATTATATTTGTCTTCGGCCATTGCCTGGGGCGGTCTTGAGTAATCCCTACTCTCACGGAATCCCACGGCCAGATATCGGTATGCATCCGCAAAGTGCGACGCCCATGAATGGACAGGCGTTGTTCTAAATACTCTATTCTTCTCATTATAGGCCCTGTGATAATGTCTGAGGGCATCAAGCAGTTGCTTACAGTTCGCACGGTCAAACCAGAGCCGTGAGAAAAATAACTTCCCCGCATGAATACCATCTTCCAATGGCAGCTTTGGTACTACTCTGAAGTTCAGCCCCAGATCATACGCAATCTCTCTTCTTGATTTTCCTGTACCTAATTCCCTTACTTCAATGTCATGCGGTGCATTGTGTGTACCGTATAGATATCCCTTCTGATCCAAGACCCTACAGTAGTGCGGCAATCCCTCACCCCTGTTCTCATAACAATCAATCACATGAACAGCACGGCCAATAGTCTGGGTAAAAATTATACAGGTACTGTCATTTATGCCCAGATCCCACCAAGTATCCACCCTTGCACTCTCGTCATAGGGTACATCGGAGATCTGGCCCTTCGTCATAATAGTCTCTATTTCCTTTCCATAGATAGCTCCAGCCACGTTTGCCGTCCACGAACATTCAAACTCCTGGTTATACTGATCATCGGACATAGCTGCTTTAGCCGACTCCAGCTCCTCTTCATCAAGCAATCCTGTCTCTGATGCCTTATAGATCGCCGTTATCCAATGCTTATCAGCCTGTGCCGCTTCATACATATCGTAGAAAGCATTCATTCCCCTGGGTGTACCCACAATCATGGCCCATCCCTTCCTATCTGATAGAGCTGGCCTTAATACTTCTGGAAACAAACTCTCCGGCATATCCGAGAACTCATCGGCGCAAACACCATCCAGATATATACCACGAATGGCATGGACGTTTTCTGCTCCAAGCAGTTGTATCCTCGCACCATTGGGAAGATCACACCTCAGTTCTGTCTCGTGAAACCTTACTTTGGGAATTCCACCCGCAAATGTTTTTAAATAATCCCAGGTTATCATCTTTGCCTGTCGGTAGGTGGGCGCTATATAGGCGTACCTCGGATTCTCTTTTGTGTTGAGAATAGCATCCCTCAGTAAATGATTAATCGCCATTACCGTCTTGCCGAAACGTCGATGACATACCACTACTGCCCATCTCTTTGTCTTGAGCCTTGCGTGGAGCTCTTTCTGTAGAGGGCGTGGCGCGTAAGGGATTACTATGTCCATGTTTCTCGTATTCCTGTCTGAACAGACGAAGAGTGAACTCCCGGTGGAGCTTTGCATTCTCTTGCTTCTTTGTATAGCTGTCAGACATACTGTTAGAGTGTGAGACACTCTTGGTTTGTTATTTATGCTATAGCAGAGTGCGCCCAGATTTTGGGGTGTAAGGGGGGTCTTCGATCCCTAGAAAACAGTTCTCGTAGGTAAATAACCTACAACCAATGTCAATAAAAACAATGACTTACGTCTTGTTCTTACAGATATTCTTACAAAACAATCAATAAGTTCAGAAAATGAACTGATATGGCTCTCGCACACGAACGGTGTCAATGTACATTGAAGCACACGTTATTCATTCCAACTCAACTTGATAGTTCCACTCACAGTTGGTGACAGATCCTCTGGCTTATTCCTTATCCCTCCAAGAGGTTGCAACTGTCTCTTCCTCTTATCCAAAGCATCTACTTTAAGTCTCTTGTTCTGCACAGTAGCCATTGCAAACTTAGGATCACTAGGCAATGGTTCATTCACAATGTCCATTATCTGGTCTTCTAAGTCCTCTCCTTGGATTGCTCTGGCTTTTGAGTACATTTCCCATGCTTTCTCATCACTCTGCACATGACGATAAATAGTCCTCTTAGACGGCAAATCCTCTGTATGGTCACATATCTGCGTTAGAGACTCTCCATCCATCAATCTGTTGCAAATCTCTTCCATCTGCTTAACAGTTACTTTAGACATCATTTATAGCCTTTTTTCTTCTTTTTCTTAGTCATTGGCATTTTCGATCACCTTTGGCTTATTTAATGGGAAAATTGGTGAGCCGGGAAACGTCCTTTGCGAGAATGAACCCAGCTCAAAAAAGTATATTAAGGATATTATCTATGAAAAAAACATAATTCGTCGATTATACAAAATATATGTCGCTTTTCGTGTCATTCATACCAATTAATTCCACCAACCCTCAATTTCCCTATCGCTTAACGTCACAAGCAATAATAAAGCCTTATAAGAGCATCGAAATACCTCTTCTTAACTGTCCTTGGATCTATCCGTAATTTACGGCCCACTTTAGCCCAGGATGGCCCTCTATCCCTAAATGCAGCCGAATGTGCTGTTGCCCAGATTAATCTCCTGTCTTCGATTTTAACACCATAATCGTTAAGAAGATCCATAGCCTGTTCAAACCTTGTGATTTGTTGGGGAGTGGCCTTGGGTAAGCTGGTTTCTGCATCGTTCCAGCCATAACTCTGCCACGATCTGACATATTCCGGCCACGAAGCCATTTTCTGCTTTTTAATAGCTGGTGGCAGCTTTCTCTCAGTTTCTGCAGCTTCCATGAATAAATCATCGAGAAACACCATGCTTTTAAATTTACTGTCACGTTGCATGGGTACTAGCTAGTACTGTACTACGTTGTACCGAATGCTTATCTAAGTTGATATCAAAGTTATTAGGTGGAAAGCTAGTACTGTTCAAGCTAGTACTGTATAACGTTGTACTGTACAAGCTAGTACTGTTGCCACTTCGTGGATTGTAACGATCATCCGAAATTACTGTCAACACCTAATCTTCCCTTTGTCACTCTGTTGCTTCTCATGGATATTCATTGCTTAACTTTTTTCATTTTCCTCATCTCGAAGCATGGCTCTCAGTATGACTTCTGGTATAGCTGGAACAACGGCATTGCCAATCGCTTTGAGTTTCTTTGCCCTCTCTGGTATGTCTGATCCTACCCTCTCTATTCCGAGCTCCCCTTCATCCAATGGCGTGGATAACCCATCAAAAAAACGGAAACCCATTCGGGATTCAACTGCACCTTCTTCTTCTCCTTGTTGTCCGTGAACTGTACTGTTACGTCCAGAGTGTCCTTGCTCACTTTCCCATTCCGTATTCTTCCCCCAGGATAACCCCCTTTCCAATCCCTCGTTGTTGGTGTCGGCCAATACTGAACTACCTGATAAAGACCCTGTCTCCTGTTCGGATTTAACTTTACGTTTTTGCCGTCGTCGTGAGTTGGTGTTGGCCATAGTTTGTTTGGGTTGAATACTGCCGCCGTCAGATTGTTCTGATGATCCTCTCTCCACTTCTTTGTTGCCTTGTTGCTGTCCTGTACTGTTGGTGTCGGCCATAGTTGTACCCTATCTGCTAAATTTAAACTGTGATCGTTCTTTCCGTCTTTCGATATACGTCTGCCCTTCTCGTTCAATTCCATATTGTCATGGTGATTGTCCTGTGTTGTCGGTGTGGGCCAGAACTCTACACTCTCTTCCAAGTTTAAGCCGTAATCACGCCCATTCTTTGAAATACGTCTGCCTTTATCATTAATCTCTATAGCACCCTTCTTCTTGGGTTGTGTGGCTCTGGGTGTGGGCCACAGTTTGTTTCTTTCTTCAGCCACTTTCATTCCTAATGTATACCCTCTTGTCTTACCAACTGACGGAGGTACGGTATTCATAGAGTCTTTCCAATCCCTTGAATTCGGTGTGGGCCACATCCATTCTTTCATCCGTGGTGGCCGTAATGTAGTGCCATTCATCATCTGTTGTGCTTCTTCTTCCGTCATCTTGCCCTCTTCAACCAAACGCCTAAAGATCAATGTCTGACCCTCACTAGCATGACCGAAACCCTTGGTAGTGGGTGTTGGATACATATTCATCGTGGCTGGGTCTACTTGCTCACGCAAATTAGGAGGGCGTGTCCGACCTTTACGATGAACAGTTTGCATTCTCCTTGTGGATTCTTCTGATCTAGGGGGTAGATGATCCAGAGTGTTCGGTGTTGCCCATAGGTTTTCGCTTGGCGATGATCCAGACTCTTTTTCTTTCGTGGGAAAGCGAGATGGCACAAGCTGGAATATTAAATGTTGCGACTTCGTATTCCTTTTCCAAGTCAGAGTTCGTGCGTTCGATTCCCATGGGAAGGTTAATAAATCCCGGCACATTCTCTCCAAGGATGAATTTTGGTGCGAGATCTGAAATGACTCGAAACATTTCCGGCCAGAGGTCACGGTTTTGCTTATCCTTATGTCCTTCTCGCTTTCCGGCAACGGACCACGGTTGACAGGGGAAGCCTCCTGTAATGAGCCACGGTCTTCCGTGTTCTCGAATAAATCTAGCTGTGTCCAGTTGTCGAATGTCATTGATAATCGGTACTCCCGGCCAATGCTTGTTCAGTATCGTATGGCAGTACGGATCGAACTCGCAGAAAGAAACGGTCTTGATCTTTCCTGTGTTTCTGGCGGCTAATGCAAAGCCACCAATACCTGAGAATAAATCTAAATGCGTGTATATCTCATACTCCAAATATCTTTCTTAGCCATTGTCTCCACCAAGGAACAAACAATTCCTCATGCCAAAAGGATTGCTTAAACAGTTCATCATCGTTCTTGTTGTTGGTTTTGAGGTAATCCAACGGTTGTTCCTCAAGAAGCAACTTTTCGTTTGACGAGTTCTTTGGCTCTTTTTTTAAGGTCTTTTTCGTCATTGATTTCCCTTTCATATGTCTGTTCGGCTTGGATCATGGCTCTGGCATAGCCATTATCCGTCAGTTCAATCCCTGGCTTTACACCTACTAGAAATGCCTGTACCTCTTGTAAAGACCTACAGACGGCATATTCATTCCCAAGATCTATTAACAGGCTTCCTATGTTTCTCTGTTGCTCTGTAGGGTAATTCCCTGGTTGTTTGAGCTCGATAAACAATGGCTTTGTCTTTGGTAGCAGTATCATCAGATCTGGAAATCCCTTCACTACACCCATTAACTTCTGTTTGTGGAAATATTGGATCTTATGATTGCCCTCATTTGGGGAATGATGGACGAGACTTTGCTTCGGTAAAACCAGATCCAGATACTTGATCACTTGTTTCTGTAGATCTGTTTCGCTGGCATAAACTCTCAACATCACACTATCCGATATAAGTTTGTGGATAAAGGCGTTGAAAAAGTGAACTTATTTTAAAAAAGTTTAACAATTATTTGACGCCCTCATTTTAAGCATTCTCACGTTGTATAAAGAAGTCATTTGGCTGCACTTCACCTTTGGTTAGTTCTAATATCCTAGACATATATTTGGTAGATCCTCTGTTGCTCGGTACTAGATAATCGGGATGATTCATCTCTAAGCACCATCGACGAGCCATCTGGGCGTGCTTTGTTCCAAGCCTTTGAGCTAACTGGCCGTAGCTCCATCCCTTCATCAATCTATAGGCGTTTAACGTCAATTTTAGTCCTTTTCAGCTATCTCTAAATTCCATGTGGATAATTATAACTTGACGTTATTCGCTACGTCAATATAACCTATTAAAAAAAGCCTATCGAAAAACGTCAAAAGGATATAAAAATGATGCAATCTACTCTAGCTCTAGGATTACGAGAGGATCATATGTCCGGCGAACTATTAAAACGAGCCATTGAACGGCGTGGTTTCAAAAAGAAACACGTTGCCGAAAGAAAGGGAATAACCCCTAGCACGTTAGCCAGACAATTAAGTGGTAAGCATTCCCTTACACTTAGAGATCTTCGAGAATATACTGAAATACTGCAATGCGAATTTGAAGAACTTGTTGTGGATCTGACTCCTGTAAGAATTATTGGGGAGATATATGATATGTCCTCTCTACGTTTGTATGACCAAACAGAGAAAACAAAGCAGTTATATCCACCTCACCAAATGCCTTCCTCAATGGTAGGTGTTATGAATACAAAGTTATCAGACGTTTCTTTGTACTGCTTTGACGAAAAGCATATGCAACTGCAATCCATTGATCCATCATGCTATAAGCAACTGTGTATTTATAAGGTAACAAATAATCAATTTGATAGATTGAGAAAAGATCCAGAGACAAATTGGGATTCCCCTTATGCAATGGGATTTATCTTTCCAGAACCAGAAGGCTTATATACTGTAGGAAGTGCATTTGTAGCTGGTCAAAGTCGAACAAATGTTGATCTAGTATTTGCAGCACCTATTGTTGCCAAGTATTTCAACCCTTTATCTCTTGGGTGGCAAAATGCCACTAACTAAAATTCAAGATGAACTTATAGCGTTATACTCTGAAGCAGAATATATTGCTCTTTCACCTAAGAAAGTTCCCACATCTCACCCCGATCACAAAATATATAATTACTATAATGCCACTTTAAATAGAATGAGATATACAAGACGATGTATGCATTACAGAGTTACAAGTAACGATGGTGGCTGGATTGTTAAGGAAATGGTTTATGACCTTGGGATCTCAGAAGTAGCCGTTAGAGACATGATTAAAGATAGCTTGGATTTTGGAACATTAGAAAAGATCGAGCATACAAATCGATACAGAATGACAGAAAAAAGCAGAGAAATGTATTTAAAATATATGCTTAACAGGATGCAGCGTGAACGTGAAGGTTATGAGAAGATAGCCAAACTTGTTCAGACTATGTATACGTTCAATGATCAACATAAAATTTCTAACTAACTTTATCTTTTTCTAAAGTAACTTTACTACCGTTGGTACTGTATCGGTATAATATTAAGGTGATTAATATTATCATATTTCCCCAAAACGTATATTTTCCACAAGTAACTTTATAAGTAGCTTTTTTACTGTTGCTTTTTCACGTTTATTTTTATTGCTTTAAAACATCTAGTAATTATCCTTATTTCAAAAACAGAAATAGGGAAGAAAACTATGGAAGACAATGTACCAGAGTGGGCATCTAGGCATCACTATTTCCACCACAGTAATAGTAAAGCCAAAACCAAGGCACAGATATTCTTTGAGAAATGCCACCGTAGACCAGCCATAAAGTTAGCCGAAGATATTATAGACTCACCAGAAGCTACTGACGGACAGAAGAAAGATGCACAGGATGTAATTAACCGTCTGCATTTCGATTACAACGGCTCTGACAATGCCGCCATGCTATCGGGCAGACTAACCCAACAAGCCTGTGATGACATACTTATTAAAGAAGAAGATGTACATAAAGCTATTGATAAGGTTTTAGTACTCGCTACCAACTACATACCTAGATCTTGGGATAACGGTGTTGATGCCGCCAAGAAAGATCAATTTATTACTGAATTGCCGGAAGTTATTAAGAATTCCGTGATCGGTCTTCGTGAAGCTATGGCAACCGATAACCAGATTATTGGTGAAATCAAGCTATTCGACAAGTTACCTGGGAACAGATTAAAGTATATGACCTTGCCAGATTATGGCCGTAGAGGGGATTTAAAGACTAAATGGTCTAAAGTAAGCAACACAACCAAGTCAGGCTTTGCTACCCATTCTCTGCCCGCCAATCTCAGTTATAACATATGGGATCAGAGAAATGTATCACAAGTAGCTGGGTTCTGGGCCTTAAATGGCAACAAACCCCCTTTCCTACTCTATGCAAATAAATTGGATTACAGGCTATTCACACCAGAGAACTGTGATGAATTAACCGATGAGTATCTGCAATGCGTGGTTGATCAGACCGTGAGCTCAAACAAAGCTATTGAGTTTTCCTTAAAGAACGCATCCACAAAGAAAGAACTGATCGCTAGTGAATTACTAGATACCAGCGATTGGTTAGACCCCCCAACAATAATCGACGAAGCCAAAAACCTATGGAGAATGTACCATGAAACCAACGAATGAGATCTTTAAAGCTATAGAGAAAGCCAGGGGTGAAGGCTTCGATAAGCTAGAGAAATCCGGCAAAAATAATATTTTTAAAAGTAGCTATTCAACTTTGATGGATGTTTTTAATGCCTGTAAGAAGCCATTAGAAGACAATGGAGTCCATATCTCTTATCACACAGAGTTACTTGTCTTCGATGGGAAGTTAGAAAACATCTTAGTGTGCAGACTTCATCATTTAGAGTCTGGTGAAATGTTGGAAAGCAAGGTGACTTGCTTTGATGATACCAAGAAAGGCAGCCAAGCCATTGGTTCGGGCATAACCTATATGCGTAGGTATCTTCTGCAATCCATGTTGAATTTGGAATGTGACCCTGAGACAGATGATGATGGCACTAACACAACTGTCGAGCCACCCAAACAAAAATCAACGGCTAAAGCTGGTATCAAAGTTGATCCCAAAGACGAAGACGTTGTTAAGAAACTTGAGCAAGTAGCAGACGAGATCAACAAGTCAGTTGAACAGGAGTCTATGGGAACTGAGGAAATCCCAACAAGTACCCACGATGCACTTGAGGGTTGGAAGAAAAGCACAATCGAAAAGTTTGATCGAATGAAAACTTTTAAGGAACTCACAGAGTGGCCCAAGAAAAACAAAGATAACTTGGACACTTTGATAGCCAATGACAGGTCAGATCTTAAAGAAGAGATCTTAGCTTATTGGAAAATTCGAGCAGCACAACTCAAACCAACAGCAGAAAAGGAGACTACAGATGGGTAGACCACATTTAGGCCAAGCGAAAGCCAAGATTAAAACAAATATTGCCGCATCCGAAACGATGACCTACCGGGTGAGTGCCTGGTTATCAGCAGAGCAATGGGATGATCAGATGGGTGGCTTTACTAAAGCATCACCCGAAGAACAGGAAGCTATCAAACAAATACACGGCATTCTGCACCGTAACCAAATCAAGATCCGTATAAGTGTGGACCAGAGAGCCGGAGATGAACCCAAAGAGTGGCCCACAGTAGCCAGATTTACCTTAAACCCAAATGAACCAGAGGAGAGCTCTAGCGATGAATTTACCATCTGATCAACATTTGTTTAGCATTAAGGAAGCAGCCGAAGTCCTTTTTGGTAAACCCAAGGATAAGTGGGCGCAAGGCTCTTACAAGAGAACCAGACGGCTTGTGCAGTTAGGTTTTATAAAAGCCATGAAAGACGGCACAAAGACCTATATCAAACGTAAGGATCTAGCAGAGTTCTTAGGCTACGATGAATGATGTAGTCAATAAGCCAAAGCACTACACACAAGCCAGAATTGAGTGCATAGAAGCTATTGAGGAAATGTGTGGGGATGGGTTTAAGGATTACTGTAGGGGTACTGTGCTTAAATATCTGTGGAGATATGACAAAAAAAATGGCATTGAGGATCTGCAAAAAGCAAAATGGTTTCTCAATGCCTTAATAGATTTTGAAACTAAGAACGATTAATTTGTATTTGAATATCTTCTACAATCTTACGAAGAAATTCTTTGCCTTTTGCATTTTCAGAAGCAAAGTGTTGGCAAACCCTAACCAAAGTTTCGGTGGCAAGACCTTTAGTAATTTTCTCACTATCTAATTGATAAACAACATCTTGCACAGACTCATGTAACTCTTCTATTGTCATTCTTTTACCTCACTCCAAATAAATTGACTACCAAAGTAATACAGGCCAGAAAATGGTATTGGCTTTTTATCCCAATATGCTAACCACGGATTTTCTTCGTCAAAGTCCTCAAGATCAAATGCTTCTTGTCTTTTCATTGTAAGTTCATCTCTTAACTCCCGTGGGCAATAGTATTCCAAGATCTGCATTCTAACTTCTTTTGTTACATAAGGATTAAGCCACCCATTCCAATACTTATCGGTTTCCAAATACCACCCTTCGAAAACTTGGTCATCCTCAATGGCAAACTTGCATGGAATGAAATGAGGGGGAAGTTTTTTTATTTTATTTCCCATGTTGTGTCCTTATCCTCGTCTGCTTGTTCCATGTGATCAAACAATTCGTCTAGCTTTTCCTTGCCGTTGCATTGACCCATGATGGTTTCGTTTCTGTAGATCATATATAATGACCCACCCTTGATAACGTGAGCCGAATAGGTATGACCATTCTTGGCTTTATATTCTCTGGCTTTGACTATCATACCATTGCTCCAAACTTACCAAGACTCTCATTTAACTTGTCCTTGGCTTCTTGCTTTTCTTCCAAGTTCTCTATCCAATGACTATAAATGTCAATCGTAGTCTTAATAGACGAGTGACCCATATAGGTTTTAATCCTATTAAAGTCACCCCCATAAACTTGTAACATTACGGAAGCAAAGTAATGTCTTAGATCATGCCACCGAATGCGATCCACATCTGCTCTCTCACAGGCATCTTGCATATACTCCCTTAGTCTAGTGCCAGAAAGAACACCCCCTGTTGAGGAAGGAAATACTCGTCCAGACGGTTGACCTTGCTCCAACTTAAATTCCTTGAGCATAGTGGCTAACCAACTAACGATTGGAACATTTCGCATTCCGTTTTCAGTTTTAGTAGAGTGCCGAATTTCAAATGATCCCTTTTCTTTTCGTTTTCCCTTTTCGTCTGTGGAATAGTGTCTTCTGTAAAAGACAACTTTGTTGACATTGATCTCTTCGTTTTCAAGATCTACGTCAGACCATTCCAATGCTCTCATTTCTCCAGACCGAAGACCTGTATAGGCAGAAAATAGAAACATAAGTTTTCTTTGGCAGATAGAGTTTGTGCCGATAGGTGCAATATTCTTGGCAATCTTATGAATAATTTCCTTAGAAATTTTAGTAAGTTTTACCTTGTTTCTATCTCCATAATCCAAGCCACTTGCCAACTGCCTAAACACATTAAGACTTACAACACCCTTGGTCACGGCAAAGTCTAGCAACTGCCTAAAATGTGCCATCACCTCTCTCTGAGTTTTTGGTGTTCGTTTACCTTTTTTCGGTGTTCGCTTACTTTTAATTGCCATAAGTAATTCATCAAGATCCCCTACTACAAATTCACGAACTTTCATTTCGGCCAACTTCATACCATCAATAGAAACTTTCTCAAACTCAAACATGGATCTCTGTTTGTTGTGAGAATTCTTACGAGTTTTCAATCGTTCCATATACTGATCTATCAACATCTGAAACGTCCATTCAAACTTGTTTGCTCTCGAAGTCCGAACACCCTCAATCTGTTTTATTTGATTTTCTAGGTAATTTAATGCCTCTTGCTTGAATCCAAATAATTCAATAGTTCCACCAAACTTTCTGAGGTCTACAACCCAAGGAGTCTTACCATGACTTTTCCAATATTTAACTTTCATTTTGCTGCCCTCTTCGTTGTTGTAGTCTGATTCTTCTTCGTTGTAGTAAGTTCTCTTGAATACGTCTTGTTTTATGCAAAGCATGACTCAATGTTGGTGCTAACTTTTGCATTGCCATTTGGATTCTGTTGTAGGTTTCTTGACCACTACTAGACATTCTATCAAAGTCAAAACCAAGATCATTCAAGTCTTCCATAATCTTTTTTAATGCTTGTATATCTTTATTTTCCATTAGCTTTAATCCTTGCTTCGATAATCTTTGATCTTAAAAGGTTCTTATGTTTGACCTTTTGTTTAAGTACTGATTTGAAATGTTGAAGATCCTCTTCGCATCTAGAAATCTTCCTTTTGTAATTCTCTATTTCTCTCTCAGTAGTCCAAAACATTTCAAGTGAAATCCTATCTTCCATTAGACTATCTCCTCACCATTATCATTTACAATTCTGAACTCTGACTTGTTCAACCCAACAACTTCTTCTTTGATATATTTTAGAAGACCCCAAACAACTTTGTCATAGGGTAACTGTTGTGTCTTACAAAAGTTGAATTCATTTGTAGGAGTTTTCGAAAGTTGAAAGGTTTCACATTGTGGCTCTGCTTGAATCCAAATTTTAGGATCGTCAAAGTCATTGGTTAAAATTACTGACTCCGTTTTAACAGAACTGTCTTTCACCATGTTTTCAAAATGTGTCACAATCTTATCCCATTCATCGTTGGTGAAAGATCTGGTCTGATACCAATAGTTTGTATATCCCATGACTACACCATCACCCTAAATGACTCTTCATTTATATCGATCACCATTGAATACTTTTCTTTTGAAATTCTATTTAGCATCTTGGTGTTCATAGGAATCCATTCTGCGAAATCATCTCCACCCACGGCATCCCTACAATCTTCCCACCAA
>Ga0115011_10001112_pt1 | contig 19595 bp, 14 predicted proteins | sample TroAtlMetagenome_2_FD_88705 | JGI IMG/M metagenome (GOLD analysis project Ga0115011, IMG submission 88705) | Marine eukaryotic phytoplankton communities from Atlantic Ocean - Tropical Atlantic ANT8 Metagenome | ecosystem: Environmental > Aquatic > Marine > Oceanic | place: Tropical Atlantic...
ACTCTCAAGCGCAATCATCGTAAATTTCATGCATCGGCGGAAGGAAAAAATCACCACAACTCCTAGTAATTGTAGATAAGCCAAGTACGCTATTGGAATCTATTGAGATGGAAACAGGCTGAGAGAAAAATTATGGAAGACAAGAGTAACGGCTTGGGCCCATGGCGCATAATTGCCCGTACGAATCATCCAATTCAAATATTGCATTATAATGGTAGCGATTAAAGAGGGGGAGTAGGTCGCCCGGATGCAAGAGGAATGGCAATGGCTAGGATGCATAGTAAGGGAAAGGGTAACAGCGGCTCAAATAGGCCACATTTGAGCAAACCCTCGGATTGGTCCAACTCAGATAAGAAGGAGGTAGAGGAGATAATCAACAAACTCTCCAGTGAAGGCCTTTCTTCAGCTGAGATCGGTACCGCCCTTAGAGACAAGCATGGAGTGCCCGATGCAAAACTAGTCACGGGCGAGAGGATTTCTCAGACAGTAGAGAGGTCCGGCAATTCCCCCAAGTATCCCGAAGATCTGATGAGTCTGATGAGGAGGGCATTGCGACTGATCGACCACCTATCTCACAATCGGAAGGACATTCATAATAGAAGGCAGCTGGAACTATGCGAGTCAAAAATTCGGAGACTTTCCAAATATTATAAGGAAAATAAGAAACTAGGACCAGAATGGACATACAAGAGAGACCAATTGAGACTTATGGTCGAATAGGCGCAGTTCATTTGCACTGACCCAATCGCGATGATATGGCCAAACTGCTAGAGAACCAGATTTTCTCATCTTTATCTGATGACTTTATCATTGCAGCTAGTGAGATCTCTAAGTCCAAGTCACGAATATTGATTGTTTCAGAACCATCATTGGTCGGTTCAATTGCACTCTCTTCAATTGAATGCGCACTTTTGGACTCTTCAATACCTTACAGGAGGAGATTTTCCACCTCTGAGCAAAAAGAATCACCCATCATCAAGATTCACTCCGAAACCAATCAAGGAGATTCATTTTTCAATATTCATCCATTTGCACTTTTCTTACAGTCCCAAGTTGTAGAAGGTCTCAGAGGTAGATCAGGTGACTCCAGAAAGGGGCCACTCACTGTAATACCACAGGCTTTTGCTTTGTCAGAGTGCATTAATCCCGATAGTCATCGGTTGCGTAGAATGAAGCCTTGGATTTTATCTGGAAACTGGCTAGCTAACGCTCTTGATAACACATATGATGCTGTTTATTCCACTCTGCGGGATTACCTCTCTTTGGAGGGATCAGTCAAGATCGTCCCCTTTGCCGAGGTGCCAGACCTGAATCTTGGCAATTACCCCTGGCTAGAGGTCACAAAGTTTAGTGAGATTTCCGATAGTTGGTATTCAGCGACTTTGCAGGAGAGGGAAAAGATGCTATTTACTTTGGTCAAGGATAGTTTACAACTAAGCATCCCTTCCACTTCTAGGTTAGAAGAATTGGTATGGAATTGTGTGATTGGAAATGGCTGGGACTCCGATCTGGCATCTCAAATCCTTCTGGCTAAGTCGTATTGGGACTCACTCAGCCCAATTGAAGCCGCTTCAAAAGTCGCAGATCAAATTGTCAGGTCGGGAACCGTCTCGTCACTCCAATCTTAATGTGCTACCACAACCAATGCAATCCAGTCTAAGTGGCCTTACGTTTGACTCCACTGGATTCTTTTTGCCGCATGATGGGCATTTCACCCTTCCCGCCTTCGAATTAGCTCTATCGGCCTGAGCAGACTCGTTAATGGGCGAAATCATTGCCACAGGGAAAACTAGGAGGACACTGGATGAAACCAGCCCGAGAACAATTTGCATAGGTAGTCCAAACCAGTAAATTGAGGAAGTCAGAACGCCCATTACTCCAATCATAATCATACTCGGAGCCCTTGCCCTCTTTCTCGTGATAGCTATGCCAATTCCAACAGCAAGACAAATGGCAAACACTGAGATCATAGCAGAAATAAGAGGGCTGAAAATTAGAGAGTTATCCGCTGAGATTTCCACTCTAAACTCTTCATCGGCCTCTAATTCTACTGAATTTATCGCGAGTACCTCCATGATAACCCATCTCCTGTGTTCATATTCAATGATCTCACTATCGGAGTAAACCCCGCCCAAACCAGCGAGCATCCCAGTTCTAATTTCTAGATTTATTCCAACCAATTCCCAGAAGTCATAACCCCCTGGTTTGACAAAATCCTCAATCAAGGTTTGCCTTTCATTCTTCCCTACTTCATATGAACTTGAAATTGTGATTGAGATCTGTTCGGAACTGAATGCTCTTGATTTTCCAAAGTTTATTGAAACTTCCAAAGGCCCAAATTCAACTGGGTTTACTCCAAAAAGAGAATCAGGCTGAATCATAAGCCCATTAGATAAGAATGAACTCAAGTCCGATTTTGATCCCCTCAAATGACTTTGCAGAGCCTTTAGCTCAGAGTCATCTACTCTTCCATTCTGCCTCTCTGCGTCAGAAATTGTATTTGCATAGGAGTTCAGGTTTTTCCACCAGCTACTTGAACCAAGTCCACTATTTCCAATATTGTCCAAACCCCATCTAGCCCACTGTGACATTGGTCCATCAAATCTAATCGTGGTCTCCCTTTCCATCGAGCTTCCTCTGAAGTCACAGTCAATTACAACTTCAAGATTCGAAAGACCTTTTCTGGATGGCTCTTCATCGGGGTACCAACTGTCGTCTCCATAGTTTTCTCCCGAATCAATATTATGGATTTTGTCAGCTTCAATCAGTAATCCAGATTGGGGGGTAAGGTGGAATTTACTGTTAACTTGCCCTGAGAAGTCATCAGGGACTTCCCAAACAAATGTAACTTCAGCACCACCTTCAAAAACGGTTACAATCGGGCTTTCCGAAAGCTCATTTCCCTGAACAGTCAAACCACCCAATGAACGAGTCCACATCTCATCAGAGAAACCAGAAGTCAAAGTCACTGGGAAGAATATCAGACTCCCACGGACATTGACCTCCTTCATCTCAACCTCAACAAGGGGAAAAGACAGGGTCAACGAAGCATCATTCTGTTCAGAACCCCAGAGAAAGACAATTCCAGATTCACTATTTGGACTATTGAAAACAACACTTCTTAGGGAGAAAGAAACCTCAATCTTATCTCCTCTGGAGATGCTTCCCGAATCGACTTCTATTGGGACCTGTAGAACGCCGGTTGAAGCAAGGAAAACCCCAGGTAGTTGCGCAGAACTCTGATATGAGCTCCCCCCTACCTTGACCAGAACTGTTGCATTGGTGGAAATCCCGGAAGCCTCAACTACCTCATATGGGATATTGAAGTTCCATGTTCCTGCAGGATATTCTCCTGGTGAACTCCACTCAATTTCCCAAGATCCTACTTGTTCTTCCCCTAGGAGGGAAGGCGTCACCAAAACACTCTTTTCTTCCGTCAGTTTTGAATCGAAAGGCGTCAATTTTCCATTATCCGCGTCCCCAATCATGTATAACTCGAAATCTTCTGAATTACAACAAGAAGCAGCTTCCTCGGCAATTGCCACCATGGGGGTGATGATTACAAGAAAGAACATCGAACACAATACGCCCGGAACTAGGTTTTTTGCACCACCCATGTATGTCTGATTGACTTCATAGCCTTCAATGCGACCCTTCTAACATTCAATATATGCTGAAAAGAGCACCCAGTATTGTGGGCCGTCATTCATGAAGCCATATCAGTGTAGCTAAACCCTCATCAAATGAATCAAGCCTGGCAAAACCCACCCTCTCTAGTTGGTACGTCTCACCAACTTCCAATTCGAAGTTCTCCATGACTCCAACTAAAGATTTCAATAATCCCTCTTTGGGTAAAATCAGCCTTGCAGGGGTGGTTATCTCTTCAGGTAGCCAATGGATTATCGGTCTATCATCTGATCTGTCTATGGATTGAATGTTGAGAATTTCACCTACAATTTCCACATCTGCGAACTCTTTCAGTCTAAAATTAGTGGCTTTAGCGTCCGAAGATTGGATGACAATTCTTTTGTTAATAGTAAAATTCCTGTTACCTTCAATCTTTCCTTCTGGATGCCTAGGTGGAAGAACTGTCTTCCCCTCCTCCAATCCATTTATTTCCAAAATCTTTGGATCCTCCACAAAGCTCCTTCTTTCCACTTTTGGATCAATGACTTTGGAGTTGAATGACTCCATTGTTTTTAGTGAAATAGAAATATCTTTTTGCGTCAACCCCAGGTCTATCCAAAAATCTCTAATGGCCTTGTAATCAAAACCACGCCTTCTGAATGACATAATTGTAGGAAGCCTCGGGTCCCCCCATCCTTCGAAATTTCCCCGTTCAATTTCTTCACGCATAGAAGAGGTGGAAAATCCTCCAAACTCGTGAATTTTCACTCTACCCCAATACAAAGTTTCTGGATAGTCCCATCCAAGCTTCTCATACAGAAAAGTCTGTTTTCTTGTACTGTCCATCAAGTCTTTACCCCTGATAATATGCGTAATCCCCTGTTCATGATCCTCTATTGCACTTTGGAAGTCTAATAGGGGCCAAACTTTGTATTCCCTTCCTACGATTGGATGGGGCTGATGCTGGATTCTTATGGCGGGCCAATCCCTCAATGCAGGATTTGGCAAGCCCATGTCAGTCTTTACTCTGACAACGGCGCTACCTTCGGGAAATGAACCGTCTTTCATCAACTCCCAATCCGAGAAATTCTCCTCATTTCTTTTACATCTACAGGGGCAATCTTCGATGGCTTCCCTGTAATGTCTAAATTCTTCTGAACTGCATCCACAAACGTAGAGGTGCCCATCACTAATTAGCCTATCAGCATAATCAAGATAGATAGGCATCCTCTCACTTGCTCTAATTACAGTATCCGCTTGTTTCCCTGAAAGCCATTTGTAATCTTCTTCTATCCACCCATATGCCTCAGGGTGGGGTGGCTTTACTCTTGTGTCGGTATCGTCAAATCTTAGCACAACTTTGCCATTGTACATCTTTGCATATTCGGAGTTGATGACAACTCCTCTTGAATGGCCCAATGAAAGGGGTCCATTCGGATTTGGAGCGAACCGGAGAATAACATTTTCTGTATTGCCAGGAAGCTCTTTTAGCCCCTTATTCTTCTGCTGTCTTTCCCTATCAAGAGCTTCCGGTGCAAGCTTCAATAACTCCTGACGAATGTAATCCGATCCATTCATTTCTGTCATTGAATTTGCTATATCTACTTCGGTTTTTACTAGAGAAACCAGCCTCTTCGCCGAATTTCGAAGATCCGACCTCTCCGAAAGAACTCTGCCTAGGACGCTACCGACTTCCCCCTTCCCATCATATTCAACTGCATTTTGTAGTGCATATTTTCTTACTAATTCAATAACATCGGGACCCCATTTCATCGAATCGGCCATTGTAATCACGTTGACCGAGAGAAGGTCGCATTTCACCATTCTCACTGTTTCCAGTCATTCAGACTTGATTGAACAAAATACTGGCCATCCGAGCCCCTAGTGGGCAACTCCCCTTTCCCCAAAGAATTCCATGCATTCTTCACTGTAGACCAAGACCACCTGAGGCATTCGGCAGGACAACTCTCTTCGCAAAGCTTCCTTACCGCACTCTTTGTTTTTGAATCAGATGGGTATCCGGATCCTAGGTCAAATCCAATTTCTTCTGATAGTTTTTGCATTTCTGCGTCTCGTATATTTTTTGCAATTATGCTGGCAGCGGCAACAAGGGGGCTAGATTCATCCATTTTGTGCTTGGAGATAATTTCACAACTCCCCCAGTTTGGGCCTAATTCTTTCTGTACCCTCCGGCCAAATCTCTTTGCATCTACGTCGCAAGCATCAAGAAGAATCTCGTTCTTTGTTGTATCAGTTGACGATTGTTTAATCGCCTCGGAAAAAAGAAAAACCTCCAGTGCATTTAGATCAGACTCCTTCATGTACAAGTCGATCTCTTTCGGCGAACAGATTACAGTACCCAATCCCCATCCATTTAGATCCGCAAGTGTATTAATTTGCTCAAATAATTGGGATCTAATATTTTTTGACAGCTTCTTTGAATCATCCACGCCTATTTCCTCCAATAGGTATTGTTGATCCCTCGGCATGCATACTGAACAGACAACAAGTGGTCCAATCACGGGCCCCCTTCCCGCTTCATCTACCCCAATGCAACTACCCATAGCTCGAATGTAGTCAAAGCTACTTGAAAAATGCTATTTATTGAGCAGAACAGGGAAATACTATTTCCTCATACCTTTATGGGTGACCATGGTAGTACCATGGCCATTCAAGAAGAAGCCCTCCAAGCCGAAAGTATCTCGAACTAAATATGTCACAAATGTTGTTGAATATAAGAGGGATAAAGGAAAAGAGAAAAGAGCAACTGAACAGGACGAGCACCTCAAGAAAAAAGGATTCCTAGATGCAATGAAAGTCCTTTCGAAGAAAGATGACTAAGTAACTGGATCAGAAACTAGGCTACCGAGTGACAATGCATCGAACTCCCCCGCACTAATTGGTGTTTTAATCCCGAACGAAGAGCTGACCTCGGGGGCAATCTCTCCAAATTCCCCGACAATATGCCCGCTATATTTCACTTGGGCACCTCTGCCTGTTATCCAAGGGCCGTATCCTGATTCCGTCGGAGTGAACTCGACCATGTCCGAGTTCGCACCTAGGTCCCTGAATATCCCTAGGACTATTCCTTTGGCCGATGAAAAGCCACCACCGACCTCAGCACTAGCCCATGCAAATCTCTCAGAATTTGCCGTACCCCTAACTACAGTTCCTAATTCATAGACTCTCTGAGGGAGCTCATGATGCCTATTCGCGGATAATAATCTAAGCAAAGAGGGGAGAATAAATTGCCTAAGTATCGTATGGTCGGAGGTTATTGGATTGGAAATAGAAGCTATTGAATCAGCAGCAGTCCATCGCATTAATGAAAATTGGTCCTTTTCATTCGAGAGAGTAAGTCCCTGAACTTCTTGCAAGCCGCTAGCCCTCAGGCTCTCAGACAGCCTTCTCCTGAGATTGGACGATTTCAATGGAATGGCATCGATATGCGTGGATGAAGTTATTGAAGGTAAATTTTCAAATCCATGGCCAATTGCAATGTCTTCAACTATGTCAATGGGGTGCATTATGTCACTCCTCCATCTTGGCATTGCAATAATATACTCCTTTTCGCCTACTACGCAGTCTGCCCACCTTCTCGATCTGTTTTCTCCATCAGTGACTGTCCTAGCCTCTATCAGCCTACCTCCCATTCTCTGAATCGCCACGGCCAGATCATCATCGGTAATCTCAATGCCAAGAATTTTTTTCACTAGTTGGTCAGGAACCCTGTGAGTCAGACCTTCTCCCTCGGGGGAAGTGAACTCCGATCCATCACATCCGGTAATCTTGACTGAACTTACAGCCCCTCCACGTTCAAAGAGGGACAGACAAACCAACAACAGGCAAGCTTCGCAAGCTCTTTGGTTCCATCCGGTGACGTCAATGAAGAAGTCCCTAGTGTCTTTCCTCACTGTAGTGGCACTACCGTTAATTATTGGAGGGAATGAAATCAAGCTATTTTCCGCGTCTAAAATTACAGGATACCGATCATAGCTACTTACTAATTCTGCATATTCTACACCCTTGGGGTGCCTTTCGAGAATTTCTTTGATTGTCATTTCACTTTCTTCTGCAAGTGGCTTAAATGAATAAGAATCCGAAACCGTTGTGACTTTGAAGGGGGGTTTCAATGCAGCTAAATCGTGAACCCCAATTGAGGCAAAAAACCTCCTTCTGCCTAAAGTTAGGTGCAGCTTCTCTTGGTGATCCATCAGAGACTGGATGAAATCCTCTCTCTCCTCATCATTCGATCCAGTATCTACACCCGAAACAACTGCAGCAAGAACAACGGGCCTTACGTCAGACAGTGTTTTGTCGACCTCAATTGCAATATCGCCATCGTTCACCTCGAGGGATAATTTGGGTTCCAACCCATCGAAGAAAGACCTGGAAGCCTTAGCAAGAGCTTCATGACTCAATAGATCGGCTCTATCGGGGAATACTTCAATTTCAATCTGACTCTCTGAATTATTCTCAACAGGACAGCCAATCTTCGGAAGCCACTCCGACCAACTCTCCGAATCATGATTTACACCATTTATCCTTTGTATGTATTCTATGGTCGAGTGGTTAAGCTCTATAGTCGGCAACAATCTCACCTCTAATCCAGCCAGATAGGGAGGGGCCTATCATAACCAACTAACCTCAAACCCGAAATCGCAGCCGTTTCATAATCCATTGCTCTTAGGTTTCTTCTTCCTATCCTCTCGATATTTTCAATTCCTATTTTCCTCATCCATCCGCTTAATTCCGCTGACATCGCACTCAACGTTTCTTCGATATCCTGTTCGAATGGGGCAACAACTGAATTGCTACCACTGGCCAAGCCGATCAACAAGTCCTTGGCACTTGGCTGCTTATCAAATTCAATTAACACATATTTTCCGGATTCCCTCAAACCAATGTTCTTTGCCGCTATCCCTATTGTCGGTAAAACTGAGACCAATTTGGATCCATTTGGCGAAGAACCATCGATTATCGCCCCATCAATGTCCAAATCCATTACAATTCTGAATAGTTCATCAACTCTCTCAAAGTCACCTCTAATCATCACAATGGATGATTCCGGCATCCTACTGGTAAGAGAAACGATCAAACCTTCGATTTCCGCATCATTAAGGCCACTAAATTCCGATGAGTCTATGACGACTCCTCCACATGATCCAAGAAAATCAATACACTTCGCTATATTGTCAACTCCAACCAATAGCAAGTCATTTTCTCGAGGATTTTCAGTCACCATGGCTGGTTGTTCATTGGACAAATCCCCTTTCCATTTTTTTGCGTTATCTGTAGAGACAATCCAGGGTATTGGCAACAGCACACCCTCTCCCTCCTCACTATCACTCTCCAGAATGGAATGATAAGCAAGTGGGCGATGATCAGGAATCTCAGATCCACTAGGAAATAATGCAACATTTTCGAAGTAGGCCTCGATTCCATTCTTAGGACTTGAAGAAGGAATTGAAGTTTTAGCGGATGGCTCAATTACTAATGCATCTTCATTTATCGAAACACCCAATGGATCAACAAATCCTGAGAATTCCGCCATCTCTTCTATTTCAATGGACCTCATCTCCACTTTTTCACCCGGTGGCGGGCAGCTGCCGCAAACTATCACCTTTCCACCTGTCATGCCGAGGCATGGTTCCGAACCTACCGATCCAATTACCAATATCGTCCCTCCGGTCATGCCCATTCCGACCTTATTTCCCGCCTGCCCTCGAATTACAATTGTCCCACCAGACATTCCGGAGCCAGCCTCATCACCAACCGATCCATGAATCGTGATATCTCCTCCTTTCATCATGTATCCAACCTTCTGCCCACAGTCCTTTTCCACTATTGTCCTGCCACTTTCATGAAAAGATCCAAACATCGAAGCAGCACTACCTTTCAAGGTAAATGTCCCTCCCCTGTTCATTGAACCTGCGAACTCCCCTAGATTTCCGAGGCATATGACCTTGGATTTTTTTGGCAAGTGGGTTATGACTCCAATTTCACCGTTTTTTGGCCTCTCGTCACCAGCCTGCCCCCATCCAATCTTCACCGGCAAACCTTCTGAGATTCCCCGCTCAACGTACTTGTCCAAATCACGATTTAGCTTCAAGCTCTTGACGATTCCATCCTTCAATTCAGCATCTCCCGTTTAATGGCCAATCCATTGTATCGAATAAAGAGGCAACATGTTATTGACTGTTGCCGATGTACGCTATGTTCATAGGCGTCACTTTGACTCATGGGTAATATTCGAGAGGTCAAGGAGCGGGGCAAATTTGAGCTTGATAAAGGTCGCAATAAATGGTTTTGGAACGATTGGAAAAAGGGTTGCTGATGCAATCGATGCCCAAACAGATATGGAGATCGTGGGCGTCACAAAAACCGGACCAAGCTTCGGTTGCGAATTGGCGGTAAACAGGGGATTCCCCCTGTTCGCAACTAGTGATGATTCGGAAATGATCGAATCTTTCGAGGCGTCTACATTCAGCTGCGAGGGAGGGCTCTCCAAACTGCTATCAATTGCGGACGTTGTCGTTGACTGCGCCCCTGGAAAGTTGGGGCAGGACAACTTATCAAAATACAAAGATGCAGGCGTAAAACACATATTTCAAGGTGGTGAAAAGCACTCTCTTACTGGCCTTTCATATTCTTCCAGCGCAAATCACACTGAAAATCTGCATGCTGAAGGAACAAGGGTAGTTTCTTGCAACACTACTGGGTTGTCACGTACTTTGGTTCCGTTATTAGAGCGATGCGGCCCATTGGCCGTTGAATGCACCATGATTCGTCGATCTGCGGATCCAGGGGATTCGAAGAGGGGGCCAATAAATGCAATAAAACCCGTACTCAAAGTACCAAGCCACCATGGCCCAGACCTCAAAACTGTAACATCTGGCATAGAAATTAACACACTCGCTGTAGCGGTCCCAACTACAATAATGCATGTCCACTCAATAATTGTGGATTTGCCCGCTAATCATGGATTGGATACTGAATCAATCGCAGAAATGTGGAAACAAACACCCCGAGTAATTGTCATGGAGGGAGAATCGAACAGAATTACCTCAACTGCCGAAGTAATGGAGATGGCAAGAGACATCGGGAGGAAGTGGGGTGACTTGCATGAGATTTTTGTCTGGGAAGATAGCATTTCACTTATCGCAGATCGGCTGTATTTCTTTCAGGCAATTCACCAGGAGAGCGATGTAGTTCCAGAAAACGTCGATTGCATCAGGGCATTGATGGGAGTGGAAGATGACTGGAGGAAATCAGTCTCTATGACCGATTCTGCTATCAATCAGTATTACTCTCTTTGACACATTGACTTGCCCGAATATGGTGAATAGTCAAAAAAGATTCATTTCTCGACGGGATGCATGGTTCGCTGCCAGATCAACGTAATCGTGGTCTTGATACTCTTGTGTGCATCGTTTCCCAGTAGCATAAACCACTTAGAAGAATCATCACGTAATAATTCACCTAAGTCAATTGTAGAAGACTCAGGATGGAAGAAATTCTCGCACCCGGAATCTTCCACCTATGAGATGACAGCAATTTCCGGACGTATTTTTTCACCTCTAGGGATATTCGATCCACTTTTCGATCCTGTACCTGGTCAGGCCGGTGAGGAATTCGGGAAATTTTTGACTAATGATTTCAGAATCTTCATTGTGCAGGCAAATTCTCATGACCTACATTCACTGTCATCCGAACTCACACTTTTAGGTGCCGAAGTCGTCGATTACTTGCCAGACTCATCTCTGATTGTCGAATTGCCCATACTCGGCCAGGCCAAAACAATCGAAAAAATCAATCAAAATCCCCAAGTTCGTTGGATTGGGGCAATGCCCACTTCTTGGAAGTTATCTCCTGATTTGTATAAATTCATATCTGCAAATCCTGTAAATGTAGATTTGGATGTGACCCTATTCCCTGGAACTACACAAGAAGAGGTCAATATTCTCAGAATTGATTTACTCGATTTGGGTAATAATTTTGACTCGCAATTGCGTTGTGATATACGTTTATGCCAACTCAGGGCTTTCGAATCTTCTACTATTCCGATAATTGCCCACGACCCTTTGGTTATGGCTATTGAACCGGGACCACAATTGCAAACCCAAAATTCCAACGCCAGTCGAATCTCCAATATCGATTCTGTGCAATCCATCTTCCAGGGGGTTTCACTTACTGGTGCAGGTGAGGTGATTGGAGTTTCAGATACTGGTTTAGATTCCGATCACATGGATTTTGAAGGGAGACTTAGGAATCCAATCTACAATCAATTCGGACCAGACGAATCCGGAGATGACACAAATAGTGGCCACGGCACACATGTCACTGCAACTCTTCTTGGAGGGGGGGTCGGCGACTCCAATGCTACTGGAATGGCCCCTGACTCAACTTTCCACTTTTACCAGCTTGAAGTCGACAATACTGGAACTCTTGCCAGATGGGGGTCACTTTACGAAATGTTTTCTCATTCAAGGCTCAATGGGGCTTCCATTCAGACGAATAGCTGGGGTTCTGAAAGTCAGTTAGGGCAGTACACGGCAGACTCACGTTCTGTCGATGAGTTCGTCAATGACAATCCAGATTTTTTGGTACTTTTTTCTGCAGGTGACTTATCAGATCTAGGGGTCACGCCTCCAAGCACTGCAAAGAATGCCCTTTCTGTCGGGGCTTCTACGACTGGCTCATTCGGTACCATCCCCCCGGGTCAGACTCATGAATACTCGTCACAGGGCCCTACTTTGGATGGGAGGATCAAACCAGATATCGTAGCACCAGGTGTGATGATTTGCTCCGCAAGAGCGGAAGAGGCGTCCTCGGCTTCTGGGGAACAATGCTCGCAAACCACTCACTCAGACGGTACAACGCCACTTTACATGACTCAAAATGGCAGCTCTATGGCCACACCAGTTGTTTCGGGCGCTGCAGCTCTGACTAGGCAATATCTTAGGGAGGGTCATGGAATTTCAGCACCAAGATCGGATCTAATCAGGGCTGTTTTGTTGAATGGGGCGGATGACATCGGCCAACCGAATATACCTAACTACGCTGAAGGCTGGGGGCAGCTCAACCTGTCGAATAGCTTGAAACCAATGAGTGGTAATGAGAATCTAACACTTCTTTTTGACTATGAGAGACAGCTATTCCCCGGCCATAGTTTCGTATACACCTTTGATGTCATTGGAGGGGGTGGGCTAGATGCAACTTTGACGTGGAATGACAGAGAGGCATCTTCCAATGCCAATCAAAGCGCAGCGACCTTGGTAAATGACTTGGACTTGGTAATCACTTCTCCAGATGGAACGACATACCTCGGAAATAATTTCCTAAGTGGGTTCAGTGTCCAAGGAAACAGTCCCGATCGACTAAACAACGTCGAGAGAATCAGACTCCCCTCGGCTCAATCTGGTATTTGGACAATTGAAATTGGCCATGCCGGGGGCTTCTTGCAAGACTTCTCCCTGATTGTTAGTGCCAATGCTTCTGAAGTACAATCCTCCGACTTGACAGTAGTTCAGAATTCCATCTCCCCCTCCGATACATCGCCATTGCAGGGAGATACGATTCTTATTCAGATGTCATGGGCGAATCAGGCAGCAGCTCCGACAGGTGAATATCAAATCACCCTAGAGGACCTTACTTCTGGGGACCTCATTGGCAGCTACAATATGCAATCTCTTGCAGGGGGAAACATCGAGTCATTTTCCGTAGCTCATTCTTTTTCCACTACGGGGGAACATACTCTGAGATTGACCCTTGATACTTTGAACCAAGTAGAGGAACTGAATGATGCCGAAACAGGAATTAACAATAATGTCTACGAGGTCACAGTCGAAGTTACTCAGATTGGAGTAAGGGTCACTGCCTTGAATGCAGATGGCTCAATACCATTAACTCCCCTGGATTTGAACATTGCAAGGAGCAAGAGCATCGACCCAAGTATCGCCAATTGGGTCAATTTCCCTCTTGAATTTAGAAACGAGGGGACATCTGAGATTACATTGGCGAAATCAATCTCTTCCGTTCAAAAGATTGATGAATTCGGAATATTAAACCAACCAACCGATGAATGGTGGGGCATTCTGAACGACAGTAGCGATTCTTGGACACTATCACCAGCAGGCCAGGAAGGGGATAGGATATATGTTACACTGAATATCTCTAATCAAGACTCATTGATCACAGGCGATTCTGATTCCATATATGCCATTCCTGGCACTTTTGTCTCAGATATTAGAATCTTCGACAAGAACGCCCCCACTATCTTCCATAATATCAGATTGTCCATAGAAGTCGCCAGAGTCGAAGGAATCTACACAGTTTCCGCAGGTACATCCGGATTAGGCGCCGAACCAGGTGAGATTGCTGAGTACTCGATTTCAGTAAAAAACATAGGCAATGGTCCAACACTCTATTCGATCTCCTGTGAGACTACAAACAGGTGGGTGGTTCAAGTTCATGATGGCCAGTCTTCCGAAATGGTCATTGGGCCTGTTCTTCGCCAAGAGTTTCGAACGGTTGACATCCGTATCATAGTCCCCCAATCATCTCTTGAATTTGGTGCCGGTTTCAAAGAATACATCGAATGCTTGATAGTTTCCGTAAATGACCAGTCAGTTTCATCCATCGAGAATGCCTTGGTTGAGGTTATGGAGAGTATGGACTTTGAAACCGAGTTATTCGACTCTAATAATCAAGCAATAGGGCCATCCGCCTTAGCAGAAACTATTTCGGTAAAGAATGGGGATTATGTGGCCTCCCAACTGAATATCACTAATTTCGGCAATGTGAATCTTGAGTTTGAAGTAATGGCACAGTCTTCAAACATTGCCTGGCCGATTCAAGTATTCTTATCCGAAGAACAACCCCCTATTGGGGCCGTCTCTTCGATTTCAATAATTATCCAACCGGGCAAGAGCAGTAATGTGACAATTAGGACAGTTGTTCCATTAGCTGCATCTATGGGCGAAAGTAACAAAATCACCATCAGGACATCTTTGCTGAACGACCTTTCAACTCCAACAATAGTTAATGCCACTTTTCTTGAAGTAAGGGAGGATACAACTCTTGACATCTCTATCGGTAAGGAATTCACAGTTGCAATGGGGGCTTCTGGATTGGCAGAAATAGGATTACAAAATTCTGGAAACGTCCCACTCAACATCCAATTGACATTGGGAACGCTGCCGGATGGCTGGTCCGGGGGATTCCTGTCTGGCAATTCATTTACAATGGATATGAATAAAGAATCAATCATTTCAATCGCCTTAGATTTATCCGATGAAGAAATTATTGAACCCGGGTTGCTAATGGAAAGGGTCGCCGTAATTATAGAAAGCTCGTCATCTTCTGGAATTACAGAAACAACTACTGTAGATCTCTCAATCACTGTAGTCAGATCAGTTTGGATTACAATTGACGTTCCAAACATCAACCTCCAAGATATAAAAGTCAATCAGGAAATCGAGGTGCCATTCACCGTAAATAACTATGGAAATATTCCATCAGAGATAACTTTAGAATCAATGTCTCCCATTGGGTGGGATACGTATTTTTCCAATATTGGAGGAATTGAGCTTGAATCTGGAGGGTCTTTTGAAGCATCGTTGTTTTTGAAGCCCAAAGGCAATGCAAAAGACGGATTGATGCAAATTAGGGTTTTCGCAAACTCCACGATTCTGGTCGGTTCAAATCAATTAGAGGCAGCCACTAATCCTGTAAATGCCGACCTTTCATTATCAGTTAGCAAAGAGAGAACCTCCCATTCAGGGGGACTTTCAGGATTTTTCGAATCGATGGGATTGCCAGCATGGTCCCTAGCCCTTATTTTTGCTTTAGCAGTTACAGCAATTGCTACTACGGTTTTCAGAATGCGCCAATCTACATTGCCGATTAGAAATGAAGAGGAGTTGATTCCAAAAGGATCCGCGTTACAAGCCGGCACTCAAGAGCATAGAAGGGAAGTTGCTTTGGACACCTACTCAGCAGGCGATGTAGTGACCGGCGATGTCTCTGAAACTGAAATTGAGGAAGCAATGTCAGCAGTGCTGCCTTCGCTGCCATCACTTGAGGTGCCAGAAGGAGCGGCACCCTTGCCACTCACAGGCTTGCCTGATGGCTGGACAATGGAGCAATGGGTCTCATATGGCCATGCCTGGTGGGAGCAGAATGGGCCCAAGTGAAAATCGCTTGCTTTTTCATCAAGTACCTCTTGCGCTAGACATGGATGGCTCTATTGTGCTATTTGGCCCCCCGGGTGCCGGAAAGGGGACACAAGCATCAAAGATAGTAGAATTAACCGGAAAACCCCAGATTTCTACAGGAGATATGCTAAGGGAATCCCTATCTCGTGGCTCAGATCTCGGCTTAGAGGCAAAAAAATACATGGATTCCGGTGAATTAGTCCCGGATGGCATAATCATAGGTTTAATCGAAGAGAGAATGAAGGAAGACGATGCAATACATGGGGTTCTTTTTGATGGCTTTCCAAGAACAATTCAGCAGGCAGAAGCTCTTTCTTCCATTGCAAAAGTAAAGGCAGTAATTTCAATCGAAGTACCTGACGATGAAATAGTGGAAAGAATAGTTGGAAGAAGGATGGATTCGGAAACTGGGGAGATTTTTCATATTAAGTTCAGACCCCCTCCGAGCGAAATTGCAGATCGGTTGGTTCAGAGAAAAGATGACACTGAAGAAACGGTTAGGAGACGGCTGGCTGCGTATCATTCACAAACCATGCCATTAGGGGATTGGTACGAAAGACAAGGCCTTCTAATTGCGATTGATGGCAGTGAATCTATAGAAGAGGTGGGCGAGGCAGTCTCTAATGCAGTGAGTGGATTGTGATAATTTGAGAGGGTCTCACAGGCGTTCCAGCAGGAACAAATTACATAGGAAGAAAATTGCAAGGGAATCAGTCGATTTTCTCACAAATGTCCTCTCTGAAAATATCTCTACCAATTCTCGAGTTGCTGATAGTGCAGCTAGGCAATTGATTGGAATTGGAAGGAGACATGGGATCCGTCCAGAAACCAATACAAGGAAGATGGTATGTCGGAATTGTAGGAAATCACTGTCCCCTGGAAGCACCGCTAGGTTTAGACTGTCCTCGGGAAAATTAATTGTTACTTGTTTGAGGTGTGAAAGACCACAGAGGTTCAAAATCTAGTTCGGTGTTCCAATGTCGCGGAAAATACCGAGTTATGTCATCGAAATGGCCAAAGGCGATCAAATAAGGATCACAGTCCGGATAGGTCATGGGGGGATTTCAGAATCGATAATTTCCGAAATTTCTTCGCAGCTCTCTAAGAGAAAAATGGTTAAAATCAAAGCAAACAAAGGAGTTCTTTCGGATTCATCCGAGAGAAGAAATTTTTTCTTTGACCTTGCACAAAGTACAAACTCAGAAGTTGCCTTCCAAAGAGGCAATATTGCCGTATTGTGGAAAGGACGAAAATAGTACAATCATCAAAAGGCTTGTCTAGGTCATTTTATTAACCATTTTTTCTCCCAATATTTATGGACGATCCTAGAGTTGTTTTGCTAATTTTCGCATTCTCGTTTATTTTGATATTCTCTGAAGTAGTGCATAGGGCAGTTGCTGCTTGGTTCGGATCAACTCTAGTACTCCTATATGGGCATATTTCTGGGATTTTTGATACGCATGGAAATTCCCTAGAGCATACCATGCTGGAGTGGATAGAATTCGAGGTCATTGGATTGCTTCTCGGAATGATGGTATTCGCAGCTTTATTGGAAATTTGTGGATTCTTTGAGTATATCGCAGTTAAGGCGACCAAGCTTAGTGAGGGAGACCCTTGGAAACTTTTGGTAATTTTGGGCACTTTCACCCCATTAATCTCAATAGCGATAGACAATGTTACGGCAGTAATTATCATCGCCCCTGTGACTGTCAAAATCTGCAATAGGGCAGAGATAAATCCAGTCCCTCTTCTGATAGCTGAGGCACTTCTCTCCAATATTGGAGGCGTAGCTTCCATGGTCGGCGATCCGCCTAACGTTATGATTGCAGCACGGGCTCACACAATGCCCGAAATTGCAGACTTATTCGGCTTCAATGGCTTTCTTTTCCGTCTAGGCTTATTGACGCTAGTCGCTTGGATGATCACAATTGTTTATTTCAAGTGGTACTACAGTGAATGGACTAAGAAAAAGCCTGCTGGTGTGGAAGAAATTTTGGATATGGATGAGTGGGATTCCGTGTCAGATAAGAGGCTAATGAACTCAACAATGATAATTTTGGCTCTGACAGTTCTATTATTTTCTGCCAAGGAATTCATGCATCTGGAAGTGGAGATTCATGCTATTGCTCTTGCTGGAGCAGGCTTTGCCCTCATAGTTGCAAGGCCAGTCGAAGAGGATCTGAGGGAAGGCTTCGTAAATGATGTGATTGACAAAGTAGAATGGCAGGCCCTAATCTTCTTTGCTGGTTTATTCATTCTTGTTGGCGCAGTAGAGAATGTTGGCTATCTCAGTGACCTAGCATTTTGGATTTTTGAGAATTTTGGCTCAGATCCAGTTGTCTTGGCAGTAGCAATAATTTGGGTTTCTGCTATAGCGAGCGCAGTGGTCGATAACATACCTTTCACAGCTGCAATGATACCCGTAATCGTAGAAATAACCGAAGCAAGTGGCGGTACCCTTTCCGCGGCACCTCTATTCTGGGCTCTAGCTATGGGGGCAGGATTTGGGGGTAATGCCACCCCCATAGGGTCTAGCGCCAACGTGATGGTTGTCGCGATAAGTGAGCGAAGCCCGTATCCATTGACTACCCTTGAGTGGATGAAGGTCGGAGTTCCAGTAATGTTTTTGTCCTGCGCCGTAGCGACTGTTTTCATGATTCTTTTCCATGGAATACTTTACAGTTAGAGATTATTTTACCAAAAATTTAGCTTACATCGGGGATTCCTGTGGTTTGTAGAGTGTGTGGATTTGAAACTCCCGTTGGCTCAGGGCAATGTCCAGCATGTGGTGCACAGAATGAAAATGGCGAAAACCACGTCAGAAACCCCACCATCCCCCCTAGCTCTTTTGAAGGCGACATTGAATCCATTGATCATAATCCCGTTAGTGATGGAAATAAATCCAATAAGACAGCCAATTCTAATAATAGGGGGAATTCTATACCGTTTGGCTTGGACAATGCACCATCCTTACCAACAACAAACAATCTTCCATTTGACATAGATTTTGCACCATAAATTACTATCTTTCAACCTCTCTTCGGGGGGCTTGTCCCCGTTTTGTTCAAATACCATAGGTTGGTCGCAGGCCTGCATTGTGCGCCCTGATAGGTAAATATCGGGGTAAGTGGTTGAGGTCGCTTCGCCCTGCGGGGAGACGTTGTGGCCTGAGAAACCAGAATTGATATGCCTGGACACCAGAGGCCTCACATTAGTGAGTACAAAAGAGAAATTATGATGTTACAACCCGATTGGGGGATGGCTCGGCTCGAGAGCCGACGAAGGTCGTGACAAGCTGCGATAAGTCGCGGGGAGAGGCACGAATCTCATTGATCCGCGAATTGCCGAATTGGACCTCCTGACAATAGTCATTCCTCTTTATTGTAGGAAAGGGAACCCCCCGAACTGAAGCATCTCAGTAGGGGGAGGAAAAGAAATCAAAAGATGATTCCGTTAGTAGTGGCGAATGAAAACGGATAAGGACAAACCGAATCTCTTTGGGAAACCTTAGAGAGATGTGGAGTATGGACATCTGTAGCCTAAGTCTGGGAAGTAGAAGTCGCCCTGGAATGGCGCACCATAGAGGGTGAAAGTCCCGTATACGTACCAGATATGGCCTTGTGATGTATCCTGAGTAGCGTGCGTTGGATATCGCGCGTGAATATGGGAGGCAGAGACTTCCAATCCTAAATACTACTCGAGACCGATAGTTGACAAGTAGCGTGAGCGAAAGCTGAAAAGTATCCTTAG
>Ga0115011_10001113_pt1 | contig 19568 bp, 17 predicted proteins | sample TroAtlMetagenome_2_FD_88705 | JGI IMG/M metagenome (GOLD analysis project Ga0115011, IMG submission 88705) | Marine eukaryotic phytoplankton communities from Atlantic Ocean - Tropical Atlantic ANT8 Metagenome | ecosystem: Environmental > Aquatic > Marine > Oceanic | place: Tropical Atlantic...
CTAGCAAATAGCGATAGTTGAAGTTCCAAAGAATCGCCGTTTTTAGGCAATAATCATCATTTTTCTTCTAATTCTTGAACAAATCAGCACCTAATAATGGCAATAATACGCTCGCATCACCTTCTACAACTACTTGAGGGGCTTCTGGCCTTATTTTTCCCCAAGAAATAGCCTCTTTTAATCTAGCACCGGATAATGACCCATCATGTTCTGGTGCAGTTGTGATTCCAACAGCCGAATCTAATCCATCTCTATATTGATTCCACCAAATCACATGATGTTTTGAAATTCCTCCGCCAACCATTAGAGCATGAGATTCTTCAGCAGTCCAAGTTAGATCTGAGAGAATCTGTTCGTCAGCCAAGAAATCTACCATGAAATTAGGACTTTTCTGCCGATGCATGAATAGTTGTGCTCCAATAGAACCATCTGATAAACCAGGAATTACCATAGGAATTCTATGTTTAGCAACCCAATAAAGTAGTGATGTTTCATCTTCTATTCGATCTCCCATAGCCCAGCATAGTTCGACAGAACCAAATCCTAACCATGGATTCTCTGGGTTTTCTTCTATTCTTTCCTTTTCTATTTCATCTAACCAAGGAAGAACTCTTTTTTCTAGAATATCTCCATAGCATTCGTTTGGAACGATGACATTTCCTAATCTGTTGAGTCCTTCCTCTCCCAAGGCGATATCATCGAGACTGAAGTCACCATGAAAATAATCTTGATATGTTCTAGCAATATCATGATCTAATGTACCACATGTAGTGATTATTACATTGAATGCTTTTCTTTTTATGGCTTCAAGGAAAAATCCTCTAGTTCCTGTTGCACACAAACAAGCAGGGAAAGAAAGCCAGTTTAGAATTCCTTCACCTGTCTTTTCAGTACTAATTTTTAGAATATCTCTTGCATGAGCCAATTTTGTTGCAGTAAATCCTCCTGCTCTAGACATTTGATCTATAAGGCTGCTTACATCATTCATCTTTTGGAAATTATAATCTTCTACAGGAGCGGTAAAATCATCACGAGAGTAGGCCGACACAATACCTTCGCCAGACTCTTTCGTATTCAATTAGTCGGATTCTCTAATTGATAAATTCGGTCTCTGATTTGAGCAGCTCTTTCAAAGTCTAATCTCGCAGCAGCAGCCTTCATTTCTTTTTCCATTTTAGATATTAATTTCAATTTCTCTTCACTCTTTTCGATTGACTCGTCGCCAATTAGGTTACTGAAAATAACATCCTCATCAATCCAATCTGGCTGACTAATATTATCTAATACAGAGCCCGTTGAGTTCCAACCGGATGCACCAAGAGCGAATTTCTTGGCCAAACCCTCTACTCCCTTTTTACCAGGTTTCTTAGCAACTAATCTTCTTCCTCCACCTGCGCCTTTTCCAGCAACTCCTGCCATCAAATCACTAGATTCAGAATTCATTACTGGCATTGCTTTCATTATTGTTTTAGGATTGATTCCATTTTCTTCATTATACAAATTTTGTCTTTTCCTTCGTTCTATTGTTTGTTTTATTGAAGCTTTCATAGCATCTGAAACCGAATCAGCATAGAGTATTACTTTTCCATTTTGGTTTCTCGAAGCCCTACCTATTGTTTGCAGAAGTGAACGCTCGTTTCTTAGAAAACCCTCTTTATCAGCATCAAAAATTGTAACCAGGCTAACTTCTGGAATATCCAATCCTTCTCTTAGGAGATTAATTCCTACAATGATGTCTATATGTCCAAGCCTTAATGCCTTGATAATTTCAGTTCTTTCTAATGTGTCTATTTCACTATGCAAATAATGAGCCTTAAACCCGTTCCGATTGAGGTATTCTGAGACTTCTTCTGCGAATTTTATTGTCATAACAGTAACTAATACACGCTCATTTTCTTTGATTCTTAAACGTATTTCATCTTCTAAATCTTGTACCTGTCCCTCTGTGGGCCTCACTTCTATTACTGGATCTAGTAAACCTGTAGGCCTGATTTCCATTTGCACTACTCCCTCAATATTCTCCATTGTATCTGCAAGAAAGGCCCTCTCTTTCCTTTTCTCAATATCTGACTTTCGAGCACCTCCTCCACTTGGAACATGTAGCAATCCTTTGGGAACTGGCTGATTTGTTACTTCTGCTAGATGCCTTAGTTCTCTTTCACCCGGAGTTGCACTTACATAGAGCATTTGAGGTATTAATTCTTGAAATTCATCTATTCTTAATGGCCTGTTGTCATAGGCTGAAGGAAGTCGAAATCCATGGTCAATTAGATTCTTCTTTCTCGAATAATCTCCACCATACATTCCTCCAACTTGTGGAAGAGTAACATGACTCTCATCCATGATTACCAGATATTTCTCTGGACTCCCATGAAATTGCTCTGCACAGGTTGAGAAGAAATCAAGAAGACAATATGCTCTTTCATTTTTTTCTCTACCGTCAAAGTGTCTTGAATAATTCTCCACCCCCTTACAGGAACCCACTTCTGTTAACATTTCCAAATCAAATTTAGTTCTCTGTTCTATTCTATGAGCTTCCATTTCCATTCCTTTCGAGTGATAATAGTCAACTCTCTTGTCCAATTCTTCTTCTATGTCTTCAATAGCTTTACCAAACTTATCCTCACTGGTCATGTAAAATTCTCGAGGATGTATCCATGCTTCCTCGATTTCATCTAATGGCTCCCAAGATAAAGCCTCACAGACCTGTATTCTTTCTATCCCATCCCAACCAAACTTAATCCTAATTGGATCATCTCTGCTTGGCATCCATACATCGAGAACTTCTCCTCTGAGTCTAACATCTCCTCTAACAATTTCACCAGTGGTTCTTCTATATTGTAAAGCTACTAATTCTCTGACAATATCTTGAGGATCTGCTTCTTGACCTACACTAAGACGGACATGAGATTGTTGGAAAACTTCAGGGGGATTGAGTCCGTAAATAACTGAAACAGTCCCTACTGTAATTACATCAGGTCTACTAACTAAAGAGGCAACGGTGGAGAATCTTTCTTGCTCTATTCTCTCGTTCATTTGTAACTCTTTATCGATATACATATCTCTTCCTGGAAGATATGCCTCTGGCTGGTAATAGTCATAATAACTAACGAAATACTCAACTGCATTTTCGGGAAACAGCTCACTCATTTCTTGCCATAATTGTCTTGCAAGAGTTTTATTGTGAGATAATATCAATGTTGGAATCTGTAGCCTTTCAATAATGTTAGCCATTGCGAATGTTTTCCCAGAACCAGTAACTCCCATCAACACGCATCTTTCTTGACCTTCATTGATTTGTTTAATCAATTCTTGAATTGCTTGTTCTTGATCTCCAGCCGTACCATAATCCGACCTTAGAACGAACATCTTATCCCTCAATAATACTATTTGATGGGTCCATCATAATTATTGCAATCAGTAGAACCCACCCTGTCAACATTGAAACTCTAAACAAAGTCGTCTGAAAATCTTCTAATCTAGTTCTCATTAAAATTACTGCAACATTAGATACCGACATAATTCCTGCAGCCGCTAAGAACCATATTTCATTCATCGGATCGGATATGGCAAAACAAGCAAACCATAGGAGAGTCAATTGAACAGAAGTTCTAGTTGTTGTTTCATCGTTGAATCTTGCAGGAAATGATTTGACTCCATTTTCTCTATCGCTTTCTACGTCCATTCTTGCATAATTAATATCAAAAGCTGTTATCCAAAGAGCTACACCTAAAGAAATAAAGAAAATTGTTGGGAACCAAAGAAAATTATCGCCTCCGCCATCTAAACCTGTTATTGCCGCCCATCCGTGTACATCAGCAGCAACTGCGACCCAGGCACCTGCTGGCGCTAAACCTAAACACAATCCAAGCCATAAATGACAAAGCCAGGTATAGCGCTTAGTGTAAGGGTAAATTACGAAAGCAAGAACTGGTAACCAAGCCATCATTAATGCGACTTCATTAAGTTGCCATGCACCAATCAAAAGCATCCCGAGGAAGATTGCAGATAATTTCCAGGCGGTATTCATTGACATTGAACCAGATACTAAGTGTCTCCCAGATGTACGTGGATTTGCAGCATCTATATCTCGATCAATAATACGATTGAGAGCCATTGCAAGACCCCGAGCTCCAACTGCTGCTATCAGAATCCATAATAGATCCATTCTTATCCAAGCAAAATCATTGGATGAAAGTTCATAGATGAATTGATTGTAAGCAAGAATATATCCAATTAGAACAAATGGTAGAGAGAAAAGAGTATGTTCGATTTTCACAAATTCTAGAATCTCTTTTGTTCCCATTATAATCCCTCTCTTTCCATCCAAATATTGACTTTTTCTTCTACTTCAGGATCGTGTAATGTTACAGCGGGCCATCTTCTGACAGGAAGCGGCCCTTCATTAGATGGTATTGGTGCAGTTGCGTCCCAAGCAACTCTTTTTCTTTGTTCATCAAAGTGGAAGTCTCGAGAGACCTCGAACCTACAGAATAGTTGCCAAAGCAGTCTTCTCCTCCAATGTTCATCATCTAAGTCTGCATCATCATCAGTAATGAAAAGCCATCTCAAATTCTTTGAGGATTCTAGTGACCATATTTCATCACGAATTCTTGCAATTTTTTCTCTTTGTGCTGCAGCACCCTCCTCATTTACTTCTTCCATACTTGTTTCTGGTCGCGGGCCATCATCAATATTTGTTGTAACTACAAGCATAGATGAAGCCATCATTTTTGCCTTAGTAACTCCTTCAATGCTTGATGCTGAAATGCTTAATGAATCCGGGCACCCCATCATCTTTGGTTCATTTGCTCTAGGATCATTTTCAGTCAATGTAGTTGCATCAATAATTAATTTGGAATGAACATTCTGCCATGGAGATGCATGTGCTAATGAGTCTGCCACCATCCCATCAAGTATTATCAGATCTTCAGGAATTCTGACATTGTAATCTACTGCTTTCAATAGTGCCTCTAAGTCCTTTACATCATGATTTTCATCAACTGCAATAATTGATTTAAGAAACATCATTTGTCCTGCTCCCATCAGCCCTAGAGCTGTTTTTCTTGCTTGTCTAGGATAACGTTGTTTCGAAGCAACAATTGCAAGATTATGAAATCCGGTTTCTAAAGGTAAAAATAAATCTTTAACGTCTCTATGTTGGAATTGTAGAACTGGTCTAAATGCGTCTCCTATTGCCTCACCTAAGTAACCATCTTCCATTGGTGGGACGCCAACAATTGTCATTGGAATAGTAGGGTTTTTTCTGTGTGTAATTGCAGTCACATGCATAACTGGATATTCCTCTTCTAGACAGTAATAACCGAAATGATCTCCAAAAGGACCCTCCGTTCTTGTCTCTCCAGGTATAGTATATCCTTCTATTACAAAGTCAACTTCTGCAGGAACCCAGAGATCATTTGTTAGACATTTTGTTATCCTTAACCTTTTTTTATTGAGTAATCCTGCAAATTCATATTCTGAAAGATTGTCAGGCAAAGGGGAAATTGCACTGAACATTACTGGAGGGGGCCCTCCTAGACATATAGCCACAGGCATCCGATTTTCTTTTCCAACATCATCTGCATGGTCTGCTGCATGTTTATGTGCCTGCCAATGTAATCCTATTTCTTTTTCACCAAAAATTTGTCCTCTGTACATGCCCATATTATGTTGTCCAGTTTTTGGGTCTTTAGTTACAACAAGTGGTAATGTTATGAATGGTCCTCCATCCATTGGCCATGTTGTTGGAATTGGAAGCTTAGTCATATCAGGATCTTTCATAACGACAGCTTGACATGCTCCTTTTCTGACCTTTTTCGGAGCCATTGACATTCCTTGTAGAGCCAATTCTAAACCAGTCCATGGCTTCTTTAGGATTCCACCGATGTCTGGCTTCATAAGTCCGACCATTTTTTCTCCAATCTCTTTTGGTTCCTTTACTCCCAACGCTTTATTTGTTCTTTCTCTAGTTCCAAAGAGATTCATTGCTAATGGAAATTTACTAATTTCTCCATTTGCTAATCTTGGTTGATCGAAAATAATTGCCGGACCGCCTTTCTTTACTAACTTATCAGCTATACAACCGGCTTCTAAATAACAATCAACAGGGTGACTGATACGAATTAGTTCGTCGGAATCTCTCAAATTTAGAAGATATTCACGGAGGTCGCGCCACGCCATCAGGTCATTCGAGACGCTTATTAGTTGAATATGTTCGTTCGTAATCATAGGAACTTCGACCGACGGATTCTTTGACTAATGGCCCCCCTGACTAGTATCATGGGAGAGGCCGCGACTGTCTGTGATGTACTCGTAATTGGTGCTGGGCCGGGTGGAGGAAATGCTGCTTTGCATAGTGCAAGAGCAGGACTTTCAACAATACTAATTGAAGATCATGCTGAAATTGGTACCCCTGTACATTGTGGAGAATGCATATCAGATGTAGCCTGTGACAATCTCAATCTTGACCTACCAGATCATGTCATTAGTAAGAGAGTCCATGGTATTAGAGTTATTTTTCCAGATGGAACTGAAAAGAAACTTACAGAAGAAGGATATGTTCTTGAAAAACACCTCTTTGAAAGATGGATAGCAGACGAGGCTGTTTCAAAAGGTGCGATTCTCAATCTAAATCATAAACTTACAAGTATGGAAAAAATGTTTGATGGAGATAAATTTACGGGATGGCGTTGTGATGGTAAAGGAGATAATTTCCCTATTGAGACTAAAGTAGTAATAGATGCATCAGGAGTTGCAGGTGTTTGTTCTAAGATTCTAGAACTTAATCCTCGTCCAAAAGTTATTGCTGGTATGCAATATGAAATGCTTGAAGTTCCAACAGATGATTATCTAGACTTCTATATCTGGCCTAAATATGCCGAGAAAGGATATGTTTGGATGATTCCAAAATGTGATGGTAGAGCTAATGTTGGATTGGTTACTGAAGATAAATCTAGAACTAAGAAAGGTTTAGATGAATTTATTGAAGATACTCATTTCAAAGGTTTAGAACAAGTTCCTCCCCCATGGAAAGTCAAAGGAAACCCTGCATTTGGAGGCACTATTCCTATATCTGGTCCTCATGAAAATACTCACACAGATGGATTGATGCTGGTAGGAGATGCTGCTGGTTTTACTTCTCCATTATTTGAAGGAGGTTCACACCTCGCTCTAAAGTCGGCGGTTTTCGCTGCAGAAACAGCAGCTAAAGCAATTGCTTCTGGAGATTATTCCTCATCTTCTTTAGCTGAATATTCTTCTTTATGGAAAAATGAGTTCCCTCCATACTCAAAGATTCTTAGAGGTAAATCAGCATTATTTGCCTTATCAGATGATGATATGTCATTGATGGCTCAATGTTTCCCTGACGAAATGAGTAATATGGGCATAAGTGGTAAATTGGCAGTCTGTATGAAAATTCTTGTAAGACGTCCGAGCCTCTATGTAAGGAAAATAATTCCCGCGATGCTATCATTCGGATATTCTCGTGCCAAATACTATGGATGGTGATTTCATAATTTCATTATATGGGCAGATATTGCTCATTATTGCAATTCTTTCATCTATTAATCAGATTTTTAGATATCAAACTGCGGGAGAAAAATTACCTCGTTCGATAGCATTATTCGCCCAAACATCTCCCTTCATTTTTCTTGTTTTTGCCTTCATATCCGATTTTTCCTCTTTGAAGTTAGTAACAGAATATGGTGGCGCGGATCTTCCAATATTGTATCGGATATCAGCAGTATGGGGTGGACGTGCTGGACCATTGTTATTATTTGCGGCTTTATTATCAATAGTTACTTGGTTTATGACTGAAAAAGAGATTTTAGATTATGATGTTAGGATAATGCATGGCTTCAATCTCGGTATCTTACTAATTTCTTGGTTCTTAGATCCTTTTGCTGATTCTGCAGGAGTAACTCCAAGTGAACTCAATCCATTATTACAAACTGATTTGATGGTAATTCATCCACCTGTAGTATTCTTTTATTATTCTCTTTGCATAGCAACAGCAGCATCTGCAATGGGTGGAATAATAAGTGGAAAATCTGCTAAAGAGATTCATGAATCTCAATTACATTGGGCCCGTGCAGCATTTTTCGCTGGGACTATCGGAATAGGCCTCGGAGGTCTCTGGGCTTACACGGTTCTAGATTGGGGAGGGTATTGGGCTTGGGATCCAGTCGAGACAGGCTCAATTTTACCATGGTTCGCATTATTGTTGATAATTCATGCTAGGTCTACTCATGACTCCTCAACTTCAATCAAAATTTCTCCTGCTTTAGGATTAATTTCAGGAGCTCTTGCAATTCATGCAACATTGGTAACAAGAGCCAATGGCGTTTGGGCATCAGTACATGCCTTTGCTGCAGATGGTTTAGGTACAGATAGTCAAGATCCATATATTCGTATTTTGTACATTATCGATTCTAGTGCAATTGGATTTGAGCTTGCCTCTTACATGTTTGCAATATTATTGTTAGGAATTATTACAGTTTATTTCTTAGTCAAACAGCAGATAGAAACTCTGAAATCACAAGATAAGAAAATATTTTTCCAAACAAATAGAGATTTTTCTATTCTACTATTGGTAGCAATGTTTGCAATTTCTATATGGATTGAATCAACAGCGATAGCAATTTTGGGAGTATCAATAATGATTTTGTTAATCACAAGTGATTCTAAAGAACCATCTCTTTCATGGATATTCTCTGGAGTTGTCTTGATGTTCTATGCCAGTTGGTCATCATCTGCAACCATACCTCAAGCTATAGCAGGTATGTCTCCTTTCCTTATTGTATGGCTACTTTCAGATGATGAAGATGACTTAGAATTACTATGGTTACCCTTTAAGAATAAATCAGCAAGAATGAAATTTGCAAGAGCAATTACTTGGTATGGTACTGCAGCTTATCTCCTTCTTACATGGATTTTACTAACTGTAGAGATAGATGGAACTAATTTAGAAGCTCACGAATTTTACGGTGCGCCTTTCATTGCTTTTTTGGCGATTGGCCTAAGTATGTACACTTGGGGCAAGTCAGTAGATGTCAAAACAGGTAATTTATTACTTTCTTTAGTCTTCATATTCTCGATATTAATCGGTATTTTTGCAGATAATTTCGATTTACCCGGAGACCCATCGCTATTATTTGCATCGAGTTTTAGTAGAGGTGCAGTTTCTATATTCTTACTTTCATGGCTAATTTTTGCCATTCCACCAAATCTCAAGCAACTTTACATTACTTTGTCAGATGTCGCCCCTAAACTAAGAAAAGACGGATTTTTGGATAGAAAGAATTCATCTAGGCTTCGATTATTAGGCTCACACTTATCTCATTTTGGAATCTTATTATTACTGGTTGGACACGTATTCACTACTACGCTGATTGATAGATCTGACCCTTCACACTTAGTTACATTAAGCAAAGATCAACCAGTACAACATGATGGATATGAGTTTACTTTTACCGAAGTGGAACTAATTAGTCTCGAATCTGAAGACTATGATTATCCGGTTGGAGATGGATATCTTGGAGTTGTTATAGAAATGAGGAAGAATGGAGAATTAATTGATACCCTTCATCCTGGAATACTAAGATTTGATTCTCCTAGTGGTCAAGTAACTCCGAGATCAGAACCTGACAGACATGTGGGTCTTTTCGGTGATACAATTATTATTCTTGATATATTCCAATCAAATGATTTGTTGAACGCAATGATGTTTAGGGAAACAAGTGAAGTAGATAGAATTCGCGTCACTGTTCACGATTTGCAAGGTTCACATGCTGTTTGGTTTGGATGGATTTTAATTATTCTTGGTGGCGGTTTAGCCTTTGCCTCCAGCCCCAAAATCAGTCGCTAAAATACAATTTAGAGTTATATTTCTCTCAAAGACATAACCGTTTGTATCAAAAAGGGGAAGCAGGTCGGCGGCCTGCCCGGAGGCACAATTATGGATGCTGGTTCAATTGTTCACATTGACTATGACCTGTATGATGCAGGTTCTGAGAGACTTATCGAAACTACACGAGAAGATGTTGCAAAGGAGCATGATACGTTCGATGAAAGTCGTACATATCAGCCTATGATAACAATAGTAGGTGACGGTCGTTTAATCAGTGGTTTCGAGAATCATCTAAATGATGCTGAAGCAGATAAAGACTACGATTTTGAAATTGAACCAGTTGATGCTTACGGAGAAAGAGATTCTAGTTTAATAGAAACTATTGGACAAAATGTTTTGATGCGTAGTGTTAAAGATCCAAGTACATTAGCAATTGGTGCACCTGTAGAAATAGGTGGACGTACAGGTGTTTTACAATTCATTAGTGCAGGTCGTGCTAGAATAGATTACAATCATCCATTAGCTGGTACTACACTAAAATATAATTATAAAATTGTTAAAGTTGTAGAAGATCGTTCAGAACGTGTTGAGACATTACTGAAGATGAATACAGGTCGTGAAGACTTCGAGATTTCCTTCGATGGTGATGATTTGACTGTCACAACTCCAGAGGCCATGGCATATGATCAGAACTGGGCTTATGCTAAGTTCAGCCTTGTCCGTTCACTTCGTGAGAATCTAGGTGTCGGCACAGTAATCTTCAGAGAAGTTCACGAGCCTCGTGTTGTTGATGAAGAAGAATAAGTGCTCCTCGGTACTCATAGGGAACGTCAAAGCCGTAGCTCGGTTCTCCTTTCGTCGTCACTGGAGCGTTTCAGCGGAATTAATACCCCCTCATAGACGATTGCATAGTACTCTTGTATAGAGTGGATTGAAGAAACATGTCTGCTTCGGAGAAGTTAATGGCATCAACTCGGGTATTTGGCTTGGCGTTATCTATTCTTATGCTTTCAACCACTTTGGCTGGATGTATAGGGTTAGCAGCTCAGAGAGAATTCATGGAAGATGTACGTGATGCACCCAAGGTACAAAACACGGAGCTGACTGTTGGTTTCCAATATACATTTGAATCAGATGGTCTAGATTCTATTCTCTATACAAATGAAACAATTATCGATTTTGATGACACAATATCTCTATTGGTAATCGATTTTAGAGCCCAGTTTCCTTATTCCTCTGTGATAGATGAATTAGTTGGAAATGAAACGAACGAGTACCGATATGCTCATGCTAAACTTTGGAAACCCGGAGTTCGAGAAAATGGTGGAGAACCTTTTTGGGAAGTTAAGGCAACTCAAGATTTCCCTCAGCAGAAGTTCTCATTTACTCAATCCGATTTTATTTCAGGGCCTTGGATTTTTGAAGTAGAAGCACGCGGTTACGGAGTCACCGCTCCGATAGACCAAGCATCCTTCTATGACCGCTTTGACGTCTACGCTACAATCACAAAACCATGCGTAGTCTTCTCGGAGTCCCACGATTCTGACGAATGTACATACCTTTCTGAACTCCAATCTTCATGATTAGTTGATTTATCCTCTTGCGTAGCGCTTATCAATCAAAGTTAGGTGGCCGCGCTGCTGAGGGACCTAAATGGATGAAAGTCAGACTCCACTTGTACCGCTTGAAATGTATGATGCGCACGCTGTGCACATAGGAACGAACCAGAAGTCTGCTGATATGAAGCAGTTCTTAGATGAGGTTCGACAAGACAATAGTGGAATACACATAATTGATGTTAGACAAACAGATTCAAGGATCCGTGCGGTCGCAAAATTCTTATCCAACTTTGATGCAGATAGGATATTAGTAGTAAGTGCTCGTCAGTACGGTCAAAGACCAGCTAGAAAATTTGCTCAAACAATTGGTGCAATGAGAATTGTTGGCAGATTCATTCCAGGAACACTAACCAATTCTCGTCTTAGAACCTATATTGAACCTGAAGTAATTGTTGTTACTGATCCTGCTGCTGATCAGCAGGCACTCTCAGAGGCTGTCAGTTCAGGATTACCTGTTGTTGCAATTTGTGATGCAAACAACAGACTAAGAAATGTAGATTTGGCTCTTCCTGCAAATAACAAGGGTCGCCGTTCATTGGCTCTAGTATACTGGCTACTAGCTAGAGAAATGATGAAGGCACGTGGGGTCATAAATGATGCAGATTGGGAAAGAGCTCAAGATGTAATGGACTGGGAGTCCACCTTCTAATGCTGTTGAAAGAATTAGATCTAGCTCTGAAAATATTCGCTACAAATTGAATTTTCATCAGTCATTCTGATAAAAAAAGTGTTACTGGAGTTTAATATGTTCCACCAGCCAGTTCCATTATTTCTTGCTCCGATGGCAGGAGTAACGGACCTAGCATATCGATTACTAGCCAGAGAATGTGGTGCAGATCTTTCAATAACTGAGTTTACTGCTGCTTCAGGGCTATCAAGACACGATGCGAGTTCTTGGCTCAAGGTTGAATCTGACCCTCGTGAAAAGCCATTTATTCCTCAGATATTTGGTGGTGATATTAATGAAATGGTTACCACAGTAGAATTACTGGAACATAAAGCAGATATTATTGACATAAATTTTGGTTGTCCTGCTCCAAAGGTATGTAGAAATAATGCGGGAGCCGCATTGCTTAGATCCCCAGATCAAGTAATTGAGATGGTTAGAGCTTGTATTAATGCCACCAATGTTCCTATTACTGTAAAGATGCGGCTAGGAACCGGCTCAGGACCTAATACCGCTCTAGAAATTACTCAAAGGTTGGAGGATGAAGGTGTTGAAAGAGTATGTGTCCATGGAAGGACATTGAGACAGAGATACTCTGGTGAAGCCGACTGGAGGCAAATTAAAGAAATAGTAGATTCAGTTGAGATTCCAGTAATTGCCAATGGCGATATTATAGATGCTAAAAGTGCTTCATCGTGTATGGAAGTTACTGGAGCAGGAGGGCTAATGATAGGTAGAGGAGCGATAGGAAGGCCGATGATCTTTCATGAGATAAAAAGGGACTTAGGATGGTCTGTTGGTAAACCACCTTGGGGAGATGATAATATTGCATCATCTCGTTTATGGTGCTGGAATAGATATCTTGAATTAAGTAATGAATTATATTCTGGAATTAGGAATAAGAATTTGAAACGTCATGCAGTATCATTCACTAAAGGACTTCCTGGAGCATCCAAAATGAGGGTAGAATTACATTCAATTTCTACTCAAGAGAAAATGGGAGATAGAGTCACACAATATCTTGAAGAATTAACTGAAATCGAGACCCTTTCAATCTAGTAATTACTTGTTACTAACCGTAATGACTGTATTCTATTAGTTACTGGATAATGTGTGGATGACAGTATTTTCATTCTTATTATGCTTGCAGGATTTATTGGGGGCTTTGTAGATAGTGCAGTTGGAGGGGGTGGACTCATTCGGCTACCTGCATTATTGGCTGCCGGACTTCCTTCTCATGTTGCGCTAGCTACAAACAAATTTGGCTCAACATGGGCTGCTGGTATGTCTAGTGCTCAATATTGGATGAGCGGTATTGTACCTAAGAAGGAAGCATCAATTGGCTGGTTCCTAATGTTAATAATGTCAGTTTTTGGAGCACTTGCAGTAACAAAGATTTCAGCATCTTGGGTAATAAAATTAGTTTTCATTGTCCTTTTGATCATGTTTTTGTATGTATTATTTAGAAAAGAGTTTGGTGTTGAAGAAAATATCCGTGAAGAAAGAGTATTACCTGTAACAATTAGTATGTCCACAGTGTTTGGATTTTATGATGGCTTCTTGGGCCCTGGGACTGGAAATTTTCTGATAGCTGGATATGTTAAAGAAGTAGGATTTGATATGAAGAGAGCGGCTGCTACATCTAAAATAGTCAATTTTGGAGGTAATTTAGGGGCTCTGTTATTATTTGCTTCAATGGACCTAGTTGATTATTCAGTAGGCATCCCATTCGCTATCGTAAATATAGTTGGAGGCTTACTTGGTTCAACTTATGCATTAAAGTATGGAACTCAATTACTGAGACCTCTGTTTCTCATTATTTCTTTCTCTTTAATATCGAAAATTGGATATGATATTTTACTTTCCTAAACCAAAATCTTGAAACCAAAGAACCGGGTAAAGTGACCATGTCAAGTGATAATATGTACTACAGGATGATGGGAAATACTGGTATTCAAGTTTCTGTATTGTCGTATGGTTTTTGGGCAACATACGGCGTTAAAGATAGATTACAGGATGATGAAGGAGTTGAAATGGCTAAAGAATGCATGAAAATTGCTAGAAATGCTGGAGTTAATTGTTTCGATCATGCCGAGGCTTATGGTAATCCCAATGGAGAAGCAGAGAGAATTTTTGGTATTGCATTATCTGAACTTCAAGAAGAAGATCCCGAAAAATGGAGGCGCTCTGAAATTGTTATCACGACAAAAATTTTCTGGGGTGGGAACGGAGTCAATGAATCTGGGCTTTCAAGAAAACATATCATGGAAGGACTAGATGCTTGTTTACAGAGATTACAATTAGATTATGTTGACATGGTTTTTTGTCACCGTCCAGACCCATTCACACCAACATCTACAGTTGTCCGGGCTATGACAGATGTCGTAAGAAATGGTTGGGCCACGTCATGGGGTACTTCAGAATGGTCTGCTGCTCAAATAATGGAGGCGATTTGGTTTGCTAAATCAGAAGGTTTGGAACCACCAATGTTCGAACAGCCTCAATATAATATGCTCCATAGACAGAGGTTTGAACAAGAATATTTTCCGCTCTATCAGCCACCATATAACTACGGAACAACCATTTGGTCACCACTTAGATCTGGATTTTTGACTGGGAAATATAATGACGGGATTCCAGAAGATTCACGTCCAACTCAAGAAGGATATGAGTGGCTGATTGAAGATCTAGAAATGCGTAAGAAGAACGGAGAAGTCGAAATCGTCAAACAACTTACAGATTATGCTGCTAAAAATTTCAATTGCTCAACCGCTCAACTATCTTTAGCTTGGTGCCTTAAAAATTCTAATGTTAGTACGATTCTTCTAGGCGCTACTAAACCGGAACAGATGATTGAAAATCTTGGTTGTATTGAGATAGCTGAGAAAATGAATGACAAGCACATGTCAGATATCGATTCCATTCTTGCTAACAAACCAGATGATTGGATAGGTTATGGTGGAGCCGGGAACCGCCAATTAAGGACATTATAATTAGGTGATTTTATGCAAACTGGACTTGATGAGAAAGTCGTTCTGGTTACCGGCGGTGCTGGAGGGATAGGTGAAGAAATTTGCAAAGCCTTTGCATCAGAGGGTTCCAAAGTCATAGTTCATTACCATAGTTCTTCAGAAAACGCAACAAAGATTGCTAACGAAATTCAAGGTTTTTCCATTAAAGCGGATTTAACAGAATCATCTGAAACAAAATTAATGTTTGAGAAGATTATTGAAAAATATGGGCGAATAGATGTTTGTATTGCAAATGCTGGTTATTATCCTCCAGAGCCTTTACCTTTATGGGATATAGATCCAGAGCGTTGGAAAAAAACAATTTCTTCCAATCTCGATGTCTCAGTTAACACAGCTCGTAACTTTCTTAGACATGCTTCCAAGGAGAAAAGCGGTTCGATTGTTTTTATTGGTTCAACTGCCGGAATTTATGGAGAAGCGGGTCATTCTGATTATGCAGCAGCAAAGGGGGCGATTACTTCGGGTTTACTTATGTCATTGAAGAATGAAGTTTCAGATTTTGGCAATATTAGGGTTAATGCTGTTTCACCCGGATGGACAATCACGCCTAAGAAACTGGAAAATGGAATTGATGCAGAATTGATCGATAGAGCCACTGCAACTATGTCTCTGAAAAAATTAGCAACACCACAAGATGTAGCAAATACCGTTGTTTCGCTCTCATCCGATTACATTTCTGGTCATATCACTGGACAAGTTATCGAGGTTGCTGGTGGAATGGAAGGACGAATAATCTAGGGTTGAATAATTCAAGAGTTGGAAAAATGCGTGCTAATGATAGTTTTATCCTACCTAGAACAGGTATAATCTTGAAAAATCGGACAGTTCTGGCAGCAATGACTAACAAACAGAGCCATGAAAATGGAGTTTTATCAGAAGAAGAGAAAAAATGGCTAATTCGACGTGCTAGGGGCGATTTTGCGATTACTACAACTGCAGCAACACATGTTACAGAAACTGGACGTGGTTGGCATGGAGAAATGGGGGTTTGGGGGGATCATCATATCCCTGGATTAACTGATTTGGCAAAAGGTCTGAGACAATCTGGAACCGTTAGTCTTGCTCAATTATTCCACGGAGGTATGCGGGCCCCAAAGAGTATCAATGGAGTACAACCTATATCTGCAAGTGTCAATACTGAGCCAGGCATGGATGGAATCTATACTAGGGCTTTAGAAGATAATGAAATTAAAGAAATGATTAATTCATTTGCAGATGCTGCAGTTAGGTGCGAAAAAGCAGGATTTGATGGAGTAGAACTACACGGTGCTCATTCTTATTTAATCTGTCAATTTTTAGGTAAAATCACTAACCGTAGAGATGATGAATGGGGTGGTGATTTAGAGGGAAGGAGTAGATTCCTGAGAGAAATTATCAAATTAATAAGAGAACGAACAGATCCAAATTTCCTAATTGCTGTAAGGATTTCTCCAATTATTGAGAAGGCAGGAATTTATCTTGAAGATAGTCTTGAGTTAGCTAAGATTTTATCTAAATTGGAGATAGATATTTTACATATATCATGTTGGGATGTATTCCAAGAAATAGAATCAGATTCAAAGAATAAAAGTTTGACTAAATTATTCAAAGACATAATACCTGACTCATTACCATTGATATCTACAGGTGCTGTTTGGACAGCAAAAGACGCGAAATATGTTTTTGATGAAGGTGCAGATTTAGTCGGTGTTGCGAGGGTTGGCATAGCTCATCCAGATTGGCCAAAGTATATTTCAGATATTTCATACACTCCTCAGAAGCCACCCTTTTCTGAGGCTCATCTTCTTGAGATGGATCTAAGCCCTGCTTTTGTTGATTATATGCGAGCTTGGAAAGGCTTTGTTATCGGCGGAAAATGATTACTATTGTAGAGAATCATCTATTCTATTAGCAACTGTAATTAGTCTACGAATTGTTCTATCTAAACGATTCAATACCCTTTCTCTAACCTCATTTCCATCTTTTCCTGCAATTCTGAATCCGTAAGGCATTCTTCCACCCAATGTATTTAGCAATAATTTTTGATTTTCAATCTCAACATCTTCAAGTATTTTTTGTATTTTTTCAATACTTAGATCTTTTTTCTTAATTCCCGAAATAATTTTTTTTGTTATTCTAGGTTCTAATCTCCCCAAACCTCCTCTAGTAACTAACCATTCTTGGCCTCTGGCATCAAACTGTCTCATCAAACCAAGATACACATCTTGTGCAATCCTATCGGGCATAGCGACACGTTCAACAATACTCATTTCCAATAATCTTTCAAGCACCCTTTGGACCCTTGATCTTGTTTCACCCAATCTTTCTGCTAAAACTAGTAAAGTAATTGCTCTATGACTTTGAGCTAACTCGATTGTTATTTTTTTCGCCAAATCATCGTCTAATTTTCCTCTTTCACCATTTAACCCCAAGTCTTCTACTAGTGAATCAACCCTATCTTTGCCTTCAATAGTAGCACTGGGTTCAGCAATTTTAATCTTAAATTTTCTTTCTTCATCCTCTGCCTCAGTCAACATTCTTTCATCTGAATAAACAATTAAATTTGATAGTTCGGCAAGACGTATATCAAGAATTTTTCTTGCCTGTACTCCTAGTAGCTCCACTGCGGTAGCCATAGAACCTCCTCTTAATACATGAATATGCCATCTTCCTTTAAGTTCCGAGGATACTAATCCTGATTCCCTCAGTCTCAGCATCTGATTATGCATAGCAGTTTGTGATAATCCACAAGAATCCCCTAATTCTTTTGTATTCCATCCGCGAAGTGGATCTATCAATAGAGAACCAGTAAACATCCTATGTAGTGCACTAGGCTCATCAGTAATATTCCAAGATTCAGATTTTCTTCTAACTAGAGAAAGCGAATCGATTAACCATTCTAGGAGAACTTGTGTATCTTTACTGCCCGTAGGCATTGGTAGTTCCACCAACCTTAATCTGAACATACAACCTTATGCGATAATTCAGAGTGTAAGAGCATTCTGCTAAACTCTCTATGAATTGGGCGAATCAAGCATACTCTGCTCTCAAGTCAAGCCAATTATATTCAATTCTCGAACTCTTTAATCCTGACAAATGATCTGCTAATGTCAAGGCATTAAGTGAAACAATACCTCTATTTCTCAGAACACAAATAGCGGAATGAACAGCAGAACGAGATCTCCCCAAGTCTCTGGCCAATTGAGCTTGACTTTCAGGAACACAAGATAATGCAAGTTTTACAACTATAGATTTTTGCAGATTTGAAAGTCCTACTGGTAACATTGCCGCCGCTCTTTTTTCATCTCTAACGCCAGTTCCTAATAAAATCTCAATTTGTGCCGGTGCGCCAGCATAATAGCAGGTTCTTCCATTAACTGGGATAATTGTTACAGTTTTTTCATTTACTAATACATCTAAGTGATGCCTCAAAGTTCCGTTTGCTGCATTCATTCTCCTTTGGAGCTCGCGAAAATGTAGCCCAGGGGATTTTTCTAGAGTAGTCAAGATTTTTGCACGTACAGGATGTTCCCATGGGTGCTCACCTGGTGAAGATATTGTACCTTCGGCAATTGGAGGAATTAATGCTGGTACTAAACCTGTAATGCCCATTGTAGCCCCTCCAAGAGCAATAATGCTATCGACGGCCCAAGAACGCCTACTGCGCCACTGCTGGAGTAAAGCCATAACCACTTTCTGACGAACTAGTCTTTGAAAGAATCGGTCATTTGAGTCGACAACGCATCATTTGCCGAATCAATCTTCTGAAACGACCATATCATTGTGTATTTTCATATATGCGACTAATGGCCCTAATAATCTTCCACAATTTCTCCCATGAGTAGTTAATCTGTAAATCACACGAATTGGAGGACCATCTTCTACAACTCTTTCGACCAAACCATTTTCTTGACAAGCTCTCAATTTATCAGATAATGTTCTACTGGAAATTCCTCTTAATAAAGTTCTCAATTCATTGAATCTTTTGTCACCAGCTATGTATAAAGCAGATAGGATCTCAGTTGTCCATCTAGAACTAAACATACTGAATGAGACTACAGCAGCATCTACCTCCCATTCTATATTCGCATTACCTTTTTCATAGTATGATGTAAAAATTTTCCTAATATCTCTTCCATTATCCTGTACTTGATTTAGTGCAGAATTAATCTTTTTCCAATCTTTATTTGATATCTTCATCCGTGTCTGAGTCATAATTAACAAATGTTCCCAACAGCATCTAGTGTATAAAATACACCTTAGTGTATCCTCAAATACTTTCTAATTGATATATTAAAGGCCATTCGCTTAGTGTGAAAACTACACTAAGGTGCAGGAGGAAACTAATATGGATAAATGGTTAGAATTATGGTTAGATGAAACGATGAAAGAAATAGAAATGAATAATGAGGGGGAAA
>Ga0115011_10001115_pt1 | contig 19559 bp, 14 predicted proteins | sample TroAtlMetagenome_2_FD_88705 | JGI IMG/M metagenome (GOLD analysis project Ga0115011, IMG submission 88705) | Marine eukaryotic phytoplankton communities from Atlantic Ocean - Tropical Atlantic ANT8 Metagenome | ecosystem: Environmental > Aquatic > Marine > Oceanic | place: Tropical Atlantic...
CCTGATAGTTGGAGGGCAGGAAGCCGCTGGACCAAAGTGAGGCACCGCCGCTTGAGCCGCGGCCGGCGGTCAGTACCACGTAGGAGGGGAGATTCTTTGATTCGCTGCCCAGCCCGTAAGCGAGCCATGAACCCACGCTTGGCCGGCCGAAGAGCGGCGAGCCGGTGTTCATCATGAGCTGCCCAGGGTGGTGGTTGAATTGGTCGGTGTGCATCGAGCGAATCAACGCGATGTCGTCCGACACCGAGCCGATGTGCGGGAGCAGGTCGCTGACTTCCATGCCGCACTGGCCGTGTGGCTTGAATTTGCGCTTGGTTCCCATCAGCACGGCTGACTCTTTCTTGATGAAGGCGAACCGCACATTGGCGGTCATCTCCTTGGGCAGCGGCTTGCCGCTCAGTTCGTTCAGCTTGGGCTTGGGATCGAAGAGATCGACGTGGCTCGGCGCGCCGGCCATGAAGATGAAAATGCAGCGCTTGGCCTTGGGCGCAAAGTGCGGCCCGATGTTCGCCAGTGGGTTGCCGGTGTTGGCGAGCAGATTGTCCTGTTGCAGGAGTGAGGCCAGTGCGGCTGTGCCAATGCCGCTGGCACTAGTCGCGAGAAAATCGCGTCGTGTTAACTGCGCCCATTCGCGGGCTGCCTCTGGGTCGATCCGTTTGGCCATATCGAACTGCTGTGCGGGAAAAACTACCTTGGCGTGGCCCTGCGCGCAACCCGCGGTTTGGAGGTCAGAGAAGATCTTCCACGAGTTCGGGAGGCCGGGCGATCACCGCCCTGCGGCCTTTAACGATAATCGGCCGTTCCAGTAGGATCGGGTTCAGCGCAATGGCCGTCAGAATATCTTCCGCCGGCGTGTCCGGCGACAGGCCAAGCTCGCTATATTCGTCCTCCTTGACCCGGAGCAGGTCGTGGGCGGGCACTTTGAGTTTTTTCAGCAAACCTTCGAGTTCCGCTTGGCCAAGCGGTTCCTTGAGGTACTCGATGACGTCCGGTTCCTCCCCGTTTTCCTTCAGCAGGCCAAGCGCTTGGCGGCTCTTGGAGCAGCGTGGATTGTGGTAGATGATCATTTCTCGGCAGACGACTTCAGGAGGTGTCGGACGCGGTCGTACTCCGGGTTGACGCACTTGACACCCCAGCGCTTGAGGACGGCCAACAGCCCCGTATCGCTCTCGGTCTCCAGTCCCTTGTCACCGTGTTGCTTTATCCAGCCATCGAGCAGGAGACGGTGTTCCTCCAAAATCTTTTTGAACTTTGGATCCTTGGCCAAGTTGTAGATTTCATGCGGATCGTTGGCCAGATCGTACAACTCCTCCGGCTCTTTTTTCGGACCGAAGAACACAAGCTGTGCTTCGTTCATCTCGCCGTTGGCCATCATCTCGCGGAAACGTTTGGAGACCGGCCAGGGATCCTTGTAACTCGGCTGCATGAACGGCCGGTCGGTCAGATAGTTTCGAAGGTACTTGAACCGAGGCGTCACCAGTGCGCGGATGCGTTCAATCGTGTAGTCGCACCGATCGCGTGCCGCGACAACGAACTCGCGCTCGATGAAGTTCTTGGCGAGAAAGTTGGATCCCTCCATGTGGCCGGGAATCTTTATGCCGGCAGCAGCGAGGCTGGCCGGCGCTATGTCGATACCACTGATCAGGTCACGGCGAACCTTGCCGCTTGGTATGCCCGGGCCGGCTACCATCAACGGCATCTGAATGCCGCCCTCGTAAAGGAACTGCTTGTGCCGATGCAGCTTGTAGCCGTGATCGCTGAAGCAAAAGATAAGCGTGTTCTCGTAAAGACCATCGCGCTTGAGCGCCGCGATGATTTGGCCAACCTGTTCATCGGTTTTGAGCAGGCAATCGTAATGGTGGGCAATCTCTTCGCGCACCTCGGGGATGTCGGGATAATAGGGCGGCACCGGGACGGTGGCACGATCGATTGTGGTACTGGCGCGCCTGCCCAGTTTGCCGCCGCCAAGCTGCACCTGCCCAAAAAACGGCTGGCCCTTTTTGCGGTCCTTCCAGCAGTCGCCGGCGATCAGTGATGCCGGTCCCCAGCCTCTTTTTTGGGGAAGGAAATCGTACATCTGTTTCGTGTCGTGCTTGAAATTGTAGTCGTCCTTGCCTCCCTCGTTAAACGTCCAGTAGCCGGCGGCGCGAAACATCTCAGGCAGCGTTTTCACCCCCTTGGGCAGGCGGATGTCATCAAAGACTGGGCCAAGGTTTTTGCCGCGGAACACAGCACGACCGCTTCGGTGATTGTGGATGCCAAGGCTCGTTTGCATCGCCCCGGTGATGATCGCCGAGCGCGTTGCCGAGCAGACGCCAGCTGGAGTGTAAAAACGGTCGAAGCGAATACCGCTCTCCGCGAGTTGGTCGATGTTGGGCGTCTTGATGACCTGATCGCCGTAACAACTAAACCAGCCGCTGACGTCCTCGAGATAAATCCAAAGTATGTTTGGTCGGTCCGCCGCTTGCGCTTGGCCAAGCAGGCCAAAAAGAGTGAAAAGTAAAACGAGTGCTTGTCTCATGGGCGGGAAAAAATGGCACGCAACCACGCCCCAAACAAGTCCGTGTTTTTCTAGGCTTCAGAGCGTAGGGTTACACCACAGTCAGCGGGCCGTCGAAGTGGGTAAGGCTGATGACTTCCGTGCGGGCGATGTGTGGGCCGTGGCGCTCGCCCTTGGGCGCGTGGAACAGGGTGCCTTTCGTGTAAACGGTGTCGGATTCCTCCCACTCGCCTGAGAGCACATAAGCCCATTCGTTGGCCAAGGGGTGAATGTGCGCCGGTACTTCAATACCGGCCTCGAATTTTCGGAGCACCACCACGCCGCCGGACTCCTCATCCTTGTGAAGAATTTTCAGTTGTACCCCCTCGTAAGGCCCAAGGATCCAAGGCTTCTCCTCCTCCTGGGCGATGTACTGAAACATTATTCGTCCCTAACTGGGTTGGTGAGGGCGCCGATGCCCTCGATCTCGATGGTGATTTCGTCGCCGTCCTTAAGTAGCACCGGGGGAGTGCGGGCGAAGCCGACGCCGTGCGGGGTACCGGTGAGGATCACCGTCCCGGCGGCCAGTTCCGTGCTGCCGCTGAGAAACTCAATCAATGTAGGCACGTCGAAGATCATGTCGTCGGTGTTCCAGTCCTGCATCACTTCGCCGTTCAAAACGGTCTTGATTCCAAGCGCGTTCGGGTTCGGAATCTCATCGCGCGTCACCAGCGCTGGGCCAAGCGGGCAGAATGTGTCGAACGTCTTGCCCCGGCACCATTGTCCGCCGCCGCCGTTCTTCTGCCAGTCACGGGCACTGACATCGTTGGCGCAGGTGTAGCCGAGCACGTAGTCGAGCGCGTCTGCCTTGGAGACATTTTTGCAGTCCCTGCCGATGACGACGGCCAGTTCGCACTCGTAGTCCACCGCCTCGCTCTTGAGCTTCGTGGGCAGCAGGATGGGGTCGCCGGGGTTTTGCACGGTGCTGGGCATCTTCATGAACAGCACCGGATTTTCCGGGATGTCAGCGCCGCCTTCCTCTGCGTGCTTGCGGTAGTTTAGCCCGATGCAAAGCACCGCGGCTGGCTTCACCGGGGCGAGCAGTTTGCAGACATTCGCGGCCTCGCCGGTGTCGTGGTGTTCGCTGAAAATGCAGCCTTCGATGCGGGTCACAGAGCCGTCTTCGTGTTGGGCACCGAATTGTGCCTTACCCTCGTCGTTGAGATATCGAACTATTTTCATTTGAATATTGGCGGAGGCAACCTAACGCAGCGCTTGTCCAAGCGGCAAGGAAAAGCCGGCTTGGTCAAGTCAGCCAGTCAGGCTTCAGGCCGAGACGCTTGTCCAGTTTTCGCAGCTTGGCCGTGACGTCCGGCGGCAGCTCGATGCCCTTGGCCAGGGCGGTCTCGCGCCGTTGCCATTCCATCTCTCCCGGGACGATTACGCTCTCCACGCCATCGGCTGTTGGTGCGGCGTGAATCTCGTCGATCAATCCATCAACCCGCTCGTGAAACTTGGCCAAGGGCGACATGGCCGAAGGATTGATCACGATGAACGCAGCCCCGTGGCCGGTCGGCTTGGTTTGATCGTCGAAGATCCAGTTGAGCACCTGCCAACTGATGCTGGCGCCGGTAAGCACGCCGGCGAGATGTTCGTGCAACAGTGCGATGCCGTAGCCCTTGTGCCCGGTCATCGGTGCGAGTGCGGCGTTAAGTGGGTAGAGCGAACCGTCGGTGGTCGGCCTGCCGTCGGAGTCGATCACCCAATCTCCGGGGATCGTCTCTCCGCGTTGTGTCGCTGCATAGACCTTCCCTCCAGCCACTGTGCTGGTTGCGATGTCGAGGAGGATCGGAGGGTGGCTGCCGGCAGGGATTGCGTAGGCCAGCGGGTTGGTGCCCATTATGGCCTGCCTTGAGCCGGGCGCGCACACGCTCGGGATGTCGTTGGCCATGGCGATGCCGATCATGTTCGCCTCTGCTGCCATCGCGGGGTACACGCCGGCTGCGCCGAAGTGATTGGTGTTGCGCACGCCGACGTATGCCACACCGGCTGTATCAGCCAACTCGATCGCTTTTCGCATCGCGAAGTCGCAGCCAATTTGCCCCATGGCGTTGCCGCCATCCACGATCGTCCACGCCGGGCCTTCGCTGGCAACCTGCGCTTGGCCGAGCGGGTCGGTGCCGCCGGCCTCAAGTCGCTTGAGGTAGCCGCCAAGCAGTTTGTTGCCGTGGGTGAACGTGCCCCAACTGTCGGCAAGCACCAGTTTGTCGGCGACGATGCAGGCATCGGAGTCCGTCATGCCGGTGGTCACCAGTGCCTCCACGCCGTATGCGTGCAGGGCTTCGACAGGGACGTTAACCGAATCGCTCACCGTCTATTTCCTCGGGCGCCGGGCTCGCGGCTGGGGCTTGGCCGTGCCCCATTTGGCCTTGCGGTCGCGCTCGTGGCGGGTGCGCTTGGGGTCGAGATATTTGCCGGCACGCACCGGTTCGTGTGAGGCCTTGGCGAACGCCTTCATCTTGGCCAAGCGATCCGGTTGCTCAGCCGCGATATCCGTTGATTCGCTGATGTCCTGGCTCAGGTCGTACAGTTCCCACGGTCGATCGGGCTTGGTCTGGATCGCCTTCCAGAGCCCCTGCCGCACAGCGGTTTGGCCGCGGAATTCCCAGTATAACATCTCGTGTTTTTTCGTTTGCGCCTGGCCAAGCAGGGTGGGGAGAAAGGAGATGCCGTCGATGTCGTCGGGTGCCTTGGCTCCGGTCAATTCTGCGAGTGTTGGCAGGACGTCGGGTTGATAGAAAATCAGGTCGTTCACCTGACCGGGTTTGATCTTGCCGGGCCAACGAACGAGGTAGGGAATACGCAGGCCTCCCTCGAACAGGTTGCCTTTGCCGCCACGAAACTCCGCGCCGTTTTTTGGATTCACATTGGGGCCGAAAAAGCCACGGGGATGTTTCGGGCTGCGAAACCGATCCTGACCGCCATTGTCGCCGGTGAAAAAAACGATCGTGTCCTTCTCCAGTTTCAACTCGCGCAACAGGCTGAGCACCTGGCCGACGTTGTGGTCCACCATGCTCACCATAGCAGCGTAGTTTTTTACGTCCTGCGGGATGGCCGGATCGTTGATCCAAGCCTCGCCCTCGTACAGCTTCCACGCGGGATCGTTCGCAGGGATGTCGTACATACCGTGCGGCGGCGTGATCGGGAAGTAACAGAAAAACGGGTTGTCCTTGTTTTCGCGGATAAACTTCAGACCCGCCTCCATGATCGGGTAATGCGCGTAAGAATCGCCCGATCGTCCGCCGATGTTGCCCTTCAGTTTCACCTCCTCGCTGTTGCGAATGAGGTACGGCGGATAAAACGAGTGTGCGTGTACCTGATCGTAGTAGCCGTAAAAAACATCGAAGCCGTGCTTCTCCGGCACACCGGTCGAATCGCGCCCACCACAACCCCACTTGCCGAAGCCGCCGGTCGCGTAGCCGATTTCCTTGAGGATCGAGGCGATGGTCGGCTCGCCCGCGCGCAGAGGAGTGCCGCCGTCGTTCGCGCGAACCGAGGCGTGCCCGGCGTGCTTGCCGGTCATTAGGTTACAGCGCAGCGGCGCACAAACCGGTGCACCCGCCAGAGCCGAAGTAAAACGTATGCCTTCCTGCGCAAACCGGTCGATGTTCGGTGTCTTGATGTACGGGTTACCCATGTGTGACAACTCGAAGTAAGCGAGTTCGTCGGACATGATGTAAACAATATTTGGATTCTTTGGCGAAGCAACTGCCAGCAATGAACTGGCAAGAAGAACTGAGGAAAGTATGGACAACAAACGCACGGCCATGAGAATACCCATAAGAAAACGTTGGAAAAATGAAAAAGAACAATAGTTTCCAGTAATCGATTCGGTTTTAATACCTTTCAGGTATAATAACTGTTTTTTACGAAAACACCTCTGACTCTCCCCCGTTAGATCGAAACACCTATGTAGGCTTTGTGAATTATTATGTCTAAAGTTGTTGATTGCTGATTAAGGCAACTTACTTTAATATCTGTATAGCTGGGACAGGTTCGTTGTTTATCAATTTTAACAATGTTGGTCTAACCGCTATTGCCCATGCTTCAGCTCCGGATGGGCTTGGGTGGAGTAAATCCCACATTTTTTTTGTATCTATTTTACCGTTTTCCAGAAGAAATATTTTGTTGATGTCCATCCAGTAAACCTGTTTTCCCTCTGCAAGTTGCTTTGTTAAAAGCCCCGCTTCATGACAAATATTTATGCATTTCTCCGATGATTTAAAAACTGGCGGACTGATGCCTTTTTCATCATCTCCACCTCTAGGAAATATTCTTAAAACCAATATTTTTATTTTTGGATAGGTTTTTTTTATTAAATTAACTATAGCTTTAGTTCCCCTGTAGATTTCTTCCGGATTATGGGTTTTCTTAAAGTTTCTGTCATCACTATTGTTAGTTCCTATCAACACCATTGCTACCTTTGGGGCCTGTTTAAACTCGAGTTCACCGTTACTTAAATTCCATAAGATTTGCTCAGTGCGATACCCGTTATAGCCAAGGTTAATTGCATTAATGGGTTTGTAATACTTATCCCAAATGGACTTAAAAACTTCATATTTTCCTTCTAACTCACCGATCGAGTGGGTTATTGAATCTCCTATCAATAACAAGTCGTATTTGCCATTCTTTACCTGAATGACTTTTTTATCATGCCTTTTGCTTGGAGATGGAGCTGGAAAGTCAGCATCCCCCAAGTTTGGTTTTTCATCTGCGCTACATGTGCATTTAAAAATAAGCAGTGTTAATGTGATGAATATCGATTGGATATATTTCATAAGTCGAAATTTTGTATGGAATTTAAAATGGTAACCAGCAAGTTTGAATCAAATTTTTGAATGTAATCTGAAGATCAAAGTTCCAACCCATATCACTACTATGAGATAAAGAACGCTCCAGCCTTTTGATAACGGAAAGAGAATGGATATTCTCGGGAATTTATTTATGTACCACTTGTTAAAGCTTGAAGAATGGGCGAATCCAATGTTTGCAATTGCATCAAGGAGAAAAATAGACCAAAGCACAGTTTCAATAGTTAGTTTCATCTAAAATTTTTTTCTTCTCTAAAACCTGCGCTATTTTTTATTTATTATTGCGATGCTGTCAAACAGCACTCTTACCTTTTTCAAAAGCGTAACGATAGAATCTCTCTTGGCTGGGGAAAGTTAGAGTGGCAGAGTAAGTGCATGGCGCACTCAAAATTTACTGTCGGAGAAATCAATGCCGTAATTGGTGACAATTCGGAGCATCAATTTCACCGTGCCGGCTACAATGGGGTCTGGGAATTGCGACACCGCAGTAGCACACGCAACATGTTTGTCCCGGCCTACGCCGGGCTGAACCTCGAGCATGTTTTCAACGGTGCAACGGAATTCACGAACCGCGAAATATTTTTCGAGCCGCGTCGGGCGCCGATGACGTTCAAAAAAATCAACGATCAGCAGGCGGAGCTGCATCAGCCTGCCACACCGAATTTTCATGTGGAGAGCACCACGCGATTCACGCTCCGCGCCCCGTGGTATCTCGATCTGGAATTCCGCTGCAAGCCGCACCAGCACGTGCATGAGCGCGGTTGGTTTGGCTGTTTCTGGGCCAGTTACATAAACGGCCCGGCCGACAAGAGTCTTTATTTTCCCGGTGGCTGGAGCAAAGGCGAGTCGCTTTGGATGCAGCTCTGTACGCAGGCGCACAATGACGAGAGCACCGTACTTGCCCATGGGGATGATTTTGAGCTCACTTGGGAGGAGGGGGCGCATGATGCGCTTTTCAAAAACTTCTCCCGCATGCGATACACCAAGCCGTTGTATTACGGGAATGTGGACGGGCTGGTTTACATCATGATGTTTAAGCCGGGGAACGGCATTCGCATGACACACTCGCCAAGCGGCGGCGGCACAAACCAAGCGGCCAAAACGACCAACCCGGCATGGGACTGGCAGTTCATCGTGCCCAAGTACGAGGTGGCGCAGGAGTATCGTTATCAGGCCCGGGTCGTGTTGAGGCCGAGCTGCCCGCGAGAGGAGATTCTCGCTGAATATGAAAAGTGGACCGGTTAGTGGCGGTGGGCGCTGGGGTATCCAAAACAGGGCAGGAGCTTGAGGATTGACTTGCGTGGCATCGTCTTCAAAAATTGCCCGCGTGTGGATTAAATATCGCTTACTTGGGGCTGTAATATTGCAGTCGTCGCTCCTTTCTGTGTTGGCGGATGATTCCGTGAAACCATATCTGGCCGTTTTCGGAAAACCGCTTGAGGTAGTCAAGATACCGGAGGAGAAATTGGCCAAGGCCCGGGTGGAACTTGGCCGAACGTTGTACCACGAAAAACGGCTGAGCCGGGACAACTCGATATCCTGTAATTCATGTCATGACACGAAAGGCTTTGGTGTAGATGGTGAGAAGTTTTCAGTTGGCTTCGACAATCATTTGACCGGGAGAAATTCGCCCACGAGTTTCAATGCCTTCATGCATATCGCCCAGTTTTGGGACGGCCGTGCGCCGACCGTTGAGGAGCAGGCCAAGGGACCGATCCTTGCCGGCGGAGAGATGGCCATGCCTTCGGCGGAGGCAGTTGTGAAAAAACTAAACGGGATCGAAGGGTACGAGGCCCTGTTCGAGGCGGCATTCCCGAAGAGTTCGCCGGCCATCACTTACGATAATGTCGGCAACGCGATTGGGGCCTATGAGCGATTGTTCGTCACGCCTGCAAAATTCGACAAAGCGCTTGCCGGGGACGCCTCCGTGCTCAGTGAAACAGAGAAGCGAGGCTTGAAAACCTTTGTGACCACGGGATGCGTCACTTGTCATACCAGCAATCTACTGGGCGGAAACATGTATCAAAAGCTTGGGCTGGTTCAGCCATGGCCAAACCAGAAGGATCAGGGGCGGTTCGGCGTCACCAAAAAGGAACAGGACAAGATGTTCTTCAAGGTGCCCAGCCTAAGAAATATCGAGAAAACCGGTCCGTACTTTCACGATGGCTCAGCCGATACCTTGGAAAAGGCGGTGGTCGTGATGGCGAAGCATCAGCTCGGTCGCACGTTGTCTGACAATGATATCTCAGACATCGTGGCATTCTTGAAGACTCTCACAGGCAAGCTCGATCCTGCGGCAGCGGCAGCGCCGAAAAAATTCCCCGGTTGATGCCCGCTTGGCCAAGCGGCGTCTTGAATATCGAACTTCGAACAGGTAGGGACGGCTGTCCCCAGCCGTCCTTGGTTGAAAAAACGCTGCGCTTGGCCAAGCGCTTGGTTTACTCCAGCCAGATTGGCTGGGAGATGACGCCGTTGGCGGCCACGTCCCATGCTTCGATGCGCACCCAGCGTTTGCCGGAGAGGTCGAGCGTCTCGGAGAGGGTTTGTTTCCCAAATGGGCCGGTGCCGGAGAGGTCGATCTGTTGGCGATAAACCTTCTCGCCATCCCCGGTGACGACCTCGGCGAAGGCCATCGGGAAAGTCCATGTTAGCCCGGCCTCGAGCTTGGCTTGGCCGGAGGCGCCTAGCTTGAGTTTTTCGCCGGATGCCTTACCGCCCACGGTGAATTGCGGCAGGAGCACCTCGCCGGTGGAAATGAAAAACGCGCCGTCGCGCAACGCCTTCAACACCGGCGACCAGCCGTCCCCGTAGCGGGGAATGCTCTCGAGCCGCAGGTAGTTGACGTTGGCGTGGGCGTAAAACTCGGTGGTGTTGTCGACCTCAAAAATGTCCACCTCGCCGAGGATGTATTTTTTGGCTCCCCAATTGGCGGTGTCGTTCAGCAGGTCGAGCACGCGCCAGCCGAGGCGCGACCGGGAGAGGTCGGCCGGCATGGCTTTCCACGCGCCGCCGAGGTAGTGGTCTGACTTGAAAAACGTCTCCTCTCGGTATCGATCCGGGTAGCCGGTGGAACTCTTGATCCGCGGATGCGCCGCCCACATCAGTCCCTTCTCCATCTCGAACAATTTCAACACTTCATCGGCGCTGCCGACGTGATAGACCCGGCCGTATTGCGGATGCTCCTCGATGAACGGCTTGTCCTTGGCCCGCTTGAGCACCCACATCACCGGGCGCGGAAAAAAACTGATCCAGTGGCCGCCAAGATGGACGTTCGGTTCCTCGCCGGGCAGCAGCAGAAATTCGTCATCCGAGAGCCGGGCGCACTCGTCGTGCATCGCCTTCAGCATCGGGAGGGTTTTCCGGTGGTCACGCCGCGCCGGGCCAAGCCGGTTGTGAAACTCGGCCAGGTGCACAATCTGGATGCCGGCATTCTTAAACACATCAACAAACTCCGGCTTGCGAACCGCCTTGGGCACTCCCGACGACGAGTCCTTGGCTAACTCCTCGATGTAACGTGTAGTGTGCTCGATGTGATAGTGGCTCGTGAACGTCTTGTGACCGGGTAGTGCCGGGAAACGGTCGCCATTCGTGTACGCCTTCACGCGGTCGAAAAGTTTGCCGCCCCTGTCGAGTGACGGCAGCCAGAAGACTCCCAGCTTTTGCTCCGTGCCGGGCGGCGCGTTGAACCACGGAATCCATCGCCGATCCCCGAGCCGATCCTGTCGAATCCCGATCCCGAACTCTTCCAAGCGATCCATGAAGCCTGCGCCCCACCACGTGAAGCCCAGGTTGTACGCCTCATCGAGCGGATAAAAATACCGATGCGGCGGCGGGAACACCGCGATGCCACCGCTGCCGGTCTCGAGTGCGATCGTGCGGTTGCGAACCTTTTGCGGAGCGGCATCACGCGGAGCGGCATCGGCCCGGTGCGCCTTGTCATCGAGGCCGATCCACGAGACCGACTTGCCTTCGGGATTGCAGGTCAGGCCGGCATGGTAGAGCAGGGCGCGCGCGTCCTTCTGCGTCTGGACGATCGCCTGCACATGAATCAGGTCGCACCCGGCGTAAAGCGTGAAGCGCAACTTCCCCGAGAACGCCTCGCCCTCCAGCCGATCCAACTCGATGAAGCAGCGTTGGCCGACACTCTGCACCGTGGCCGACTGCAGCTTTAAGTTGAGTTGCCCCGACTCGCTTGGCCTGCGGTCGACCCGGTCGAAAAAAATCGTCCAGCCACCTCGCTTTTTCAGGTCCCGCTCACCGACCGTCAGCACCGTGACCGGGTTGGCGTCGCGAAGCACCAAGACCGGCTCAGCATCGCCCGACGCCACGGCGACCGATTGTACCAACGCGCCTTTGCCTGAGACATCCAGCGTCAGCACCGTGGCCCCCTCGGGCGTCTTCCATCGGGCGGTCAGCGAATCGCCGTCGGCCTTCACTGCCAACCCGCAATCCGGATTGTAGCCAGTCAAGTCCACCGGAACCGCCTGCAAGTCCGCCGCGAAGGCGAACGCCGCAGCAGAAACAATTTTCCTATTCCAACGAAAGCAAATCGAGAAACGGCAAGTCATGGTTATGAAAGGGCGGTTTTCTGATTGTGCGGAAGAAAAGGAAAGAAAAAAGATGGAGCCAGTGGCCCGGATAAAACCGGCGGCCAGTTTTTTAGTGAACTCTGAAAGAACCAATCTGAACTCCTTCTCCCCAGCGGCTTGCATTTCCGTTTTTGAGGTATTTGACGCTTTTGTTTTGCACACGGGATTTATTCAGTGGCTTTCTGGAATATCCCGGCAACAGTTAATCCCGCTTGACATTCATACTTTTGCGCATTATTAAAATAACGCCCATGAAACAACTGCTAATCACAATCGCAGTCGTTTTTTTGGTTGGGTGTGGTACATCTATGTCACTTCACACAACAATTAAAAGTGGAAATACTTATGATATAAAACAACTCTTTAACTCTGGTCGAAACTTGAATGCCAATGATAAGGATGGCTGGATTCCTCTGCACTTTTCAATAAGATACGATCGAAAAGAAATGTTTAATTATTTGATTTCAAATAAAGCGAATATAAACATAAAAGATTCTACTGGAAAAAGTCCATTGAGCAGAGCGGTCATTATGCGCAGTGATTACTACACCAAAAACCTTCTATTCGCAGGAGCAAGAACTGATACCAAAGATAAACATGGGTTATTTCCTTTACAGTATGCCGTATGGAATGGCGATACTAAAATAGTAGATCTACTTTTGGAGCACAAAGCACAAATAAATTTACAATCTGAAAAGACAACACTTATGCATATTGCTTGTATGAACAGCCATGAAAGTGTTGCTAAGTTATTAATTAAAAAAAATGCAAATTTAAATGCGATAGATTCAAATAATCGCACTCCACTGGATATTTCTGTTTCATTAGGAGATGAAAATATTATTGAGGCACTAATAAAGAGAGGTGCTAAATCAGCCGAAGAATTGAAAGCTGAAGGGAAATGAAACAACTACTAATAACAATCGCATCCGTGATGTTGGTGGGGTGTGGTGAGCCGTCCAGTGAATTGCTACTGCAATCTATCATAGACGGTAACGTTGAAGCAGTTAAACAACACTTGGCTGATGGTGCGGATGTAAATGTGAAAGACGAGGCACGCGTATTGACTCCTTTGCACTTCGCAACTCAAAACGGTCAAAAGGAAATAGTCGAACTGCTCATCGCCGATGGTGCGGATGTGAATGCGAAAATGAACAACGGCATGACCCCGCTAGATTGCAGCGCACTAATACCGCCGAGCAGCAACAAAACCGAGATCGTCGACCTCCTTCGCAAACACGGCGGCGAGGCGAGCGGCGTATTCGGTCAAGCTATGAAGGAGTCAGAGGTGAATTTAAACAAGGAGTTGAGAGGCGAAAACTAACTTTTGGTGGATAAATTGGGGGAAGGCCAAGACCAGGGGAGATACCATTTGACGCGGCTGATGAAACCATCTCCCTCCACCACTTGAACGACTTCGGGTTTGGGCACCAGTCGAGTGTCCACAGAAACAGAGCGTCTGAGCTTTAGCCAAGAAAAAAGGTTTTTTGGAGAAGAGTGGAGCCAGTGGCCGGGATTAAACCGGCGACCTACTGTTTACGAACTAAACTATTCAAATACGTAGAGCATGTGCCTTGCTCTTTTGGCGTTATCGTGAATTCTGGCTGGAATTTTCTTAAATTTTATCGAAGAGAAATTCAATCTATTTTCAAAATTGTAATCTGATCCAGCAGACCATATTACGAGTCTGCCTTTGTCTTGGAGCAAACTCTTGATTTTCTTTATTCCTGATACTGAATAAAGAAAATCATTGTTGTTATTGGTCATTGGGATTGGTCCATTGTCCAAATCTAGCAAGATGCTGTCGTAAGTTTCATTTTTTGTATTGAACATCAAGTCGGCTACGTTTGCTTGTTCAACTTGAACTCTCGGTTCGTTTAACAAAAATCCATTTAATTGAGTTAAATAAGATCTATTCCAATCAATTATTTCAGGAATTATTTCTGCAACGATAACATGAACTAAATTAGATGTATTTTCTAGGACACTTTTTAATGTGAAACCGAGACCAAGACCACCTATGAGTACGCGAGCAGGATTGGTTTTAATTATTTTTTCAACTCCAATTTTGCCAAGTAAATATTCTGATGCTGTTGCATTGGAATTCATTAGTTCTTTTCCGTCTAAGGAAATTCCAAATTTATCATCATGCTGATATAGTTGGAATAAAGCACCATTCCTTTTTGCTTCAGCTATTTTAATTCGTGGCTTCAATAAGGTCGAAGAATTCTGAAAATGGATGCTTACTTCCAATCAATTTTAATATAAGCGTTTCTTATTCTGTCAAATTGTTTTTCTAACCTTAACAATAATGATAATATTTCATATGCATCTGCTTCATGGTGTCTATAGATAGTGTGCTGATGCTTAGCAGGTTTGTTGTTGAAAAATTCAGCGATGTGAAAGCTAACACTAAATTTATTTTTGTGATCCCAGTCTACAATTCTGCTAACCTCATATACTGTTAAATCAGTTAATTTTGATATTTCCATATCTTTTTTGGTTAGTTGGGACAATCTTTCTTGAATGTTGTTCTTCTCCATAAAATTATCGTTTCGCTCCATTTGCCCTAAGGCATCGTTCAATACTTTCAAAACCCTCCTCGATTGAAATATACAAAGGTGTAGTGCCATCCTCATCCTCAACGTTTACTTTAGCCCCATTATCGATTAACAGTTCAACAATGTCTAACGCTCCTCTATCAACAGCTAAATGTAGGGGTGTCGCTCCATCCTCGTCTCTTGCATTAGGATTAGCACCACTTGAGATTAGTAATTTTACTATTTCAGCTTGCCTGTCATAAATAGCGCAGTCCAATGGTGTTGATCCCATCTCATCTACCATATTTAAATTCTTACAGCTTTTAAGTTCTTCTCTGACTAATTCGAGATCTCCATTTTTGATAGCTTCGAACATTCTTTTAATTGGTTTTAATTTAGAGTTTTTGCGGGCAGTATTTGGATGGTAACTCAAATTGATTCTATTTGTGAGTCGCCAAGTTGAAAAAAGTGGAGCCAGTGGCCGGGATTGAACCGGCGACCTGCTGTTTACGAAACAGCTGCTCTACCACTGAGCTACACTGGCTTGCGGGCTTGGCCGAGTATGTTGCAACTGAGTCGCTTGGCTAAGCGGCGGTGGAGCGTATGTTCCGGTCTATCGGAGGTCAAGTTTGAGCGCCGTTGGCCAAGGGCGATTGGGCTATTCCGGGGTGCGGACCCGGAAGAAGGATTCGGGCTGCGCTTGGCCAAGTGGGATGACGTGGCGGATGGGGGCACCTTGGCCGGTGGCGCTGTGGGCCTCGCGCCATGTGCGGAGGTCGGTCGATTGTTCCAGCAGGTATTTCACGCCAGCTTCACCGTGGAAGGTGATGGTGAGCGGTTGGCCGGGATCGATCTTCAGCCGGATGGGCTGGGTAGGCTTGGCGTTGCCGCTGTCGTCATTGGGTGCCCCGGGGGTGGCCTTTGCCAAGCGCTTGGGCTTGCCGTTGTCTCCGGGGCGTCCCATGGTTTCGTCCGGTTTTTGTTCCCCGAAGATGACCTCGTCGGCCAGGCGGCCGTCAGGGTCGAACAGCATGATGGCTTCGCCGTTGGCGTCCAACTTGAAGGGGAGATGGAATTGATTGCCGTTCTGCTGGGGCTCGCCATCGGCCCAGATTAAGAGGAAGCCGCCTGCCGGTAGGGTGGCGCCCTCGGGGAAGAGCCATTTACGAGGTGATTGTTTGTCGTCGGTCAGCCCCCAGCCGGCGAGGTCGATATCGTTTTGGCTTTGGTTATGCAGCTCAATCCAGTCGTCGAAGTCTCCGTCGGCGTCGTCGGCGAGAGTGTTGTCGTTGGCTGCCATCCATTCGTTGATCTGCACGCTCTCGTGCGGGAATGGCTCGTCGCCGGTGTATTGAACTTCAATGGTCTGCTCGGCGTCGGCGACCGGTTGGCCGGAGCCGTCGATCGCGGTGATGGTGTAGGCTTTCTTTGTGGCCTCGACCGGCAGAACGAGTTTCCAAGTGGTGAGTCTACCCCACTTGGGTTGCTGTGGCACGCCGTTGACGAGCAGGGTTTTCATTCGGAGCGGGGCGGTCCCACTGAGGGTGACGGTTTGTTGATCGGTCTCAACAAAGCCCTCGCCCTTGACGGAAAAGTCGTCGTCCATACGGTTGACGGTGCTCTTTAGGTAGCTGGCGCGGCCCTTGATGAAGGAGGTCAATTTGCTCGGGCTGGTGACGGTCTGGCCGTTGGCACGGAGTGCCTTGTATTTTTTATCGACGTACGTCTTGAAGGTGTTGCCATTCATTGGGCCGTCGATCATCTCGAGGACGGTGCGAAGATAGTACCGCTTGAAGTGGTTCTTGGCGTAGATTTTCTTGATGACGGGGTCGCCGGTGAGGCCCCAGAAAAACGGGTTGTTCATCGCGAATAATTTATTCGATGTCCCGAAGGACCCTTTGCCGAAGCCGAGGTCGATGTCCCACGGGATCATTTCGAACCGTCCGTTGGCCGGCCTAAACGTGGACATATTTTGGCCGTTAGACGCCCCGTAGCTGTCCCAGTTGCACACGATGTTTTGCACGGCAAACACGCGCATCCACTGCTCCATGTCGGCGACCTCCTCGAGCCGTTCGATGTAGTCACTGTTACGGGTGTCGTTGATACGCTCGACCAGCGTGAAAAGGTTCTCCATCTGGTTAGCCGAGCCGTCGTAGGCCCGCGGTGCCCAGCTGAGGCGGTAGTACCAAGGCTGAATTCCGTTAGCGTCCTGTTCGCCGCTCAGAACGGCAGGGTGTGACTGGTACTGGTAGGTGCCGCCGCGCTCGGGATTGGACATCTCTTTCCACATTTGGATTTTAAACAAATTTCCATCGCCGTCGTTGGGGTACCATTGGCGGACGATTTCGCGGTTGGGACGCTGGGTGTCCTCGTAGACCTTGGCCCGTTTGCGGCCGTTAATGTACAGGTTCACAAAGCGCCGATGCATGTAAGGGACACCGGCCTTGTGCATCAGCCAGTAGGCGGACTGCTCGATCTGCGCGGTGGGCTCCGGCGTGCGATCACTGGGGGCGCCCGGCATGCTGAGGATGATTTTTTTTGCACCAAGAAAACGGTCGTCACTTGGGTAGGTGGCGTTGTAGTCGGACAACGCACCGGTGGGGCCGCTGTATACGCGGCTGTGGTACGAGCCGGCACCGTAGTACATGCCGGCTTCATAGATCACCCGTTCTCCGTTGTAGACCATCGTGACTGGCACCGGGGCATTGCTGCGTTTGTGGCTACGGGTCCAGATGGTTGAGTTGCTGCGGTTGAGAAGAAAATGGTATTGGCCAAGGTCGTTGGCCTTGGCCGGCTTGGTTCCCATGCGGACGAGGCATTCGCGGGTCGGAGCGTTTGCCGGATAGGTGGTGGTTTGCGCTTGGCCAAGCGCATCGGTGGCCTCGACCCAAAAACAGATCAGCTTGGTTGAGGACTGCGCGGGGAGTTGTGCCGCGAATACACCGTCCCCGGCGACCGCATCGCCGCCCGTGCCGTCATCGGTCATCTCGATTTCGGTTGTCGTCTTGCCGGGGTCGATTCGATAATGCAGCGTGACCTTGGCCAAGCCGTCCGGGTCGGCAACCCGCGCGGTGACTGTGGCCTTTTCGCCCTTGGGCGGAAAGATCGGCGAGTGGTTTACGCCGCTGATGACCGGGCCGGTGTTTCCGACGAGCGCGGTGTTTGGTTTTCCGGGCGTGCCCAGATTGTCCGGCACCGGCAGGGCGCCAAACGCCTCGAAGCCACTGCTGCGCGTGCGCATGAGCAACTCGGGATGCCCGCGGAGCCATCGCGCCTTGCCCTCGATCCGCATTTTCGCTGCGTTGCGTCCGGTCAACGGCATCCAGACGGCATTACACTCGGTGTCGCCGCGGTTGACGGCCTTGATGTGGAGCGCCCGGCTATCGTCCTTGCCGAGATCCTCAACGATGGCAGACGACTTGTGTGTGCCGGCGATCTCCAGTTTGCCTGATTTCTCGAAACCGGGGTTGCTCACTCGTTTGGCATTGGTGCCGGCATCGTAAACCTGTACGTCGTCGACAAGGCATTCCCCTTTATCCAGCAAAAATAATTGCAAATAATTCGATGCAAACATCTGACCTCTCGTTTTATCTATTGGCCCCTCGCCGGTGACGTTGACCCACTCGGATTTTTCCGACTCATCGCTGCTCGCCCAGTTGCCCGGGTGCCGGTTGTCGGAGCGGGGATCGCACAGCTCGAGGCTGCTGCCGCCGGCGTCCGTCCACTCGCCCCATGCGACGCTGTCGTGGTACGTCACTTCGTCAACGGGAATGCGCAGTGGCTCGATCGCAATGGGTCGGCCGTTGCGGAGCACCTCCTTTGGCTCGGTCAACAGCAGCCGCTCGCCACGATTCGAAAGAGTGCCGGTGTAGTTGCCGATTACGAGCTTGGGGTCGAGGCCCTTGTGTTTGGCCAGGAGTTGTTCACGATTTTTTGCGACGACGATGTATCCGCCGGCAGGCAGCGTGGTCGGGTAGGGGAAAATGAACGTGATGCCGTCGTTGAACTGCCAGTTGCTGAGGCCGACCGGTTCGTCGCCGTGATTGTGCAACTCGACATACTCGTCGTTGTCGTCGAGCGAGATCGGGTTGTACATGATCTCGTTGATGACAACCGTGTGCTGGAACGGTGCGGTGTTCGCTTGGCCAAGCGTTGGCTCCGCAAAATGATCCCACTGCGCGCTGCCGTCCGTGGTGCGGCCAAGCGAGTAGCCGTCCGGCTGCGGTCGGTAATGCAGCGCGTCGAGCACGCGGTTGCCCTCGGCGTTGAAAAGCCAGACCGCGCCTCGATCGGCCGCGAACTCGAAGCCAAGCGCGGTTTCCGTCACTGCAAGGGTTTCGCCCCCGGTCAACTTCGTGCCCTCGGCGAAGGTGTGTTTTTTCTCGCCGATCGAGTCGGTGAGGGTGGCCCCGGATAAATCGATTTCGATAGCGGAATGATTGTACAACTCGATAAAGGCCGGTGTGTCTCCCTCGCGGTTGGTCTTGATTTCGTTGATGGCCAGAGGGCGCAACGGCTCGTCGCCCAGGGTGTCGGCGCGTCCGGGACTGCCGCCGATGGTGTCGCTTTGCGTCCATGCACGGACGTCCCGCTCACCGTACGATGGTCGGCCAAGCGCAAGTGAGTGGCCGGCCCCGTCGGCGTTGCTTGGCCAAGGGGCACGCGTCTCGTAGTCGACCTCAAACAGGATGGCATCGAGGTTATTGCGCAGCCGAAGGCGGCCGCCGCTGTTGGCCAAACGCCCGGTGAACGGGCCGAAGACCTGCTCGAGGCCGTAAGCCTTTTTGACCGCTTCCGGGTCGGCGGCGATGACGACGTAACCCAGCTTGTCAATCCGGGCGTCGGCCGGAAACGTAAACCGCACGTCGCCGTCGATGCGAAAGTTGCCGAGTTCCTCCCACCACGGTTGCGAGTTGTAAATCTCGATGAACTCCAGATTGGCGTTATCCTCCCGGGTGGCCGGATGGTACATGACCTCGGAGATGACCAGCGGCGAGCGGCGGCTCGACGGGCCGGGTTTTTCAGTCTTGGCGGCGTCTGCGCTTAGTGACCGGGCCGTTAGTTCGTACTGAGCTGTGAA